>ENA-UOWG01000325-UOWG01000325.1-activated-sludge-metagenome-genome-assembly--contig:-NODE-325-length-67760-cov-6.616823_pt1 | contig 67760 bp, 60 predicted proteins | sample MGYA00238147_ERZ761563 | MGnify/ENA primary metagenome ERZ761563 (study PRJEB28884, sample SAMN05720216) | anaerobic digester metagenome | isolation source: active sludge of municipal...
CGATTCTTTCACAGGCGCTCTTTCAAGAACAGCCGGTGAAAATGTCGGTTCATTCGCGATCAATAAGAATAACCTTGCACTCAGCAGCAACTACACACTGAGCTACACTTCAGCCAACTTGTCGATAACTGCAAAACCAGTTGCTGTAACAGCTGATGCAAAAACAAAGGTTTATGGTGAAGCTGATCCTGCTCTTACTTACACATTTACACCTGCACTTGTATCAGGCGATTCTTTCACAGGCGCTCTTTCAAGAACAGCCGGTGAAAATGTCGGTTCATTCACGATTAACCAGAATGACCTGGCGCTTAGCAGCAACTATACAATGACATTTAATTCTGCAGATCTGACTGTTAATAAGGCTTCTCTTTTAGTTACTGCCGATAGTAAAGAAAAAGTATACGGATCAGTCAATCCCATCCTGACATTTGTTTACAACGGCTTCATATCAGGTGAAGATGAAAATGTTCTCGACGTGAAACCACTGGCAGCAACCTCAGTAACTATTAATACAGATGCCGGACTTCATGTTGGTGCAATAACAGTTGATGGAGGCAATGACAATAACTATGTATTTAGTTATATTCCCGCCGACTTCAGAATTACCAAAGCAGCTCTAAATGCTACTGCCGATAACAAAACCAGAGTCTACGGAGAAGCTAATCCGGAGCTGACAATCACATATTCAGGATTTGTCAACGGGGATGACCGCAATGACATTGATGTACCTCTGTCAATTGTTACTGATGCAGTAACTAATTCTCCTGCTGGCACATACCCTGTTATCCTTGCTCTCGGAAGTGACAATAACTATGTAATAAACCGCACTGACGCATCTCTTACAGTAAGCAAGGCAGCACTTACTGCTATCGCTGATAATAAATCAAAGACGTACAGCGAGGTTAATCCTGAGCTTACCGTTTCATATACAGGCTTCGTTAATGGCGATGGAGTTTCATCCCTCGATGTTGCACCTGTTCCTTCTACAGAAGCAACAGTGTCATCAGGTACAGGCTCATACCCCGTTAAACTTTCAACAGGTTCGGACAACAACTATGAGATCACTAATGTGGACGGAACTCTTACAGTTGACAAGGCTGTTCTCGAAGTAACTGCGGAAGACAAATCGAAGATATATGGTCAGCCAAATCCGGAACTGACTCTGTCATACTCAGGATTTGTAAACGATGATGATGTGAAAGTAGTTGATTCAGAGCCATCTGCATTCACTTCTGCCATTCTTTCTTCTGATGCTGGGAGCTATATTATAACTGCAGACGGAGGTTCAGATAACAATTACTCCTTTGAATATCAAAACGGCTCTCTTGAAATATTTAAAGCTGATCAGATAATAACTTTCCAGCAGGTGACAGAAGGACTCAGGACAACACAGAGCGAAGAACTTGAAGCAATTTCGACAAGCGGCCTGCCTGTAAGTTTTGAATCTTCACAGCCGGATATTGCAGAAATAACAGGAAACATACTTTCTGTAACAAGGGAAGGTACAGTAACAATCTCAGCTTATCAGGATGGCAATCATAACTATAATCCTGCCGCAATTGTTGCACAGACTATTGAAACACAGCCCACCTTCGACAATCTGCGATCACTGTTCACACCGAACAACGACGGGATGAATGACTACTGGTATATTCCTGATATTGAACAATATGGAACAATACACGTGCAGATATACAACCGTTACGGCAAAATGGTATATGAATCTTCAGCCTACAAAAATGACTGGGATGGTACCTTCAACGGAAAGCCATTGCCTGAAGCTTCTTACTACTATATAATAAGGGCAAGCGAGAAGGATACGATCGTCAAGGGTGTGGTAAATATTGTCAGGTAGTGCAACAGGTTCAAAGTTTAAAGATCAAAGTTTAAAGTATAAAGTAAGGATAAAAAGAATAAAACCAAAAAGATGAAAAAGTTACTTTACATATCAGTTTTGCTGGCACTGTCCTCAGGCTTATTTGCACAGCAGTTCCCTTTCATGGAGGCATACAATGTGAATTCATACTCTATGTCGCCATCTTACGCGGGAATTAAGAACCCGAAGACTCTCTTTCTCGATTACAGGTCGGACTGGACGGGTGTTGACGGAGGCCCTGTAACCTGCCAGCTCTCATATAATGACAGATTAATGAAGAAAGTAGGGCTGGGTGGAAAATTCATCTATGATAAAACCGACATCTTTAAGCAGACAATGCTGATGGGAACCTATAATTACGAAGTACAGCTTGCAAAAGACCATATTGTAAATTTCGCGATGTCGATGGGCTTTTACAGGAATTCAATTGATCTAGGAAAGTATTACAACGATGTGAATTTTGTTGATGATGCAGTGCTACTGTATGGAAAAGAAAGTTCAAAGATTAAGCTCGCGACTGATTTTAGCGCACTTTACAGGTTTCAGTCAATAGAAGCAGGGATCATATTCTCGAATGTAATGTTCGGAACTGCAAAGTACAGCGAAGCAGACATTACGTATCGTCCCCTGAAGAACTATCTTATTCATGCATCATACGATTACAGGATTAATGAATCCATAGCAGTAAAACCAATTATTCTTGTAAGAGGCGGTCAGCATTATCCTTCGCAGCTTGAGCTTGCCGCTGAGGCCAGGTATCTTGAAAGGTTCCAGGGGATGCTCGTGTACCGTACAGGCGGGATATGGGGTCTGGGTTTCGGTGGAGAGGTGTACAACGGTATTCTGCTAAATTATTCGTACAACCTCAGCACAAATGTTGCCACCAATACATTTGGCAGTCATCAGTTAACCCTGGGTGTAAAGTTATTCAACTTCATTCATCAGAAGGGTAAAATGCCATCCGGGTCCGAAAATTAGGCGGATCATAGTGGCTTTTCATTGAAAGGGGCTGAATTTAGCTTTCTCAGCCCCATATTATGATCATGAAGATCAGCAGAAAATATTATTTAAGCAATGTTTGTTAATCAGTAACATTCAAATATCAAAATGCAGGCACAGCAATCCGATATTAAATCAGGGACTGACAATACTGAAATGTCCATGTTTAGCAAGGATTCTATTATAAATATTTCCGAACCGGAAAATCCAAGGCAGACTGAAAGGATAAATGGTATACAGAAAGAACTTGTAAGCATCAATACAATTCTTCAGCTTATATACATGATGTTCCGGATATTTGCATTAAATAAGGGTGTAGAGTTCAGGTATGACACTACCCTGAATGACGAGGAGGCTGAGATAGTAACAGATGGCAGACTTTTAAAAACAGTATTTTCGAGCCTCATCAGAAATGCCTTGATGGACACTGAATCAGGATATATTTCATTCGGTTATATGAAGAAGGGTGATATGCTTGAATTTTATGTTTCGAATACCGGAAGAGGCTTAAGTGAATATGAGACTAAATTATTATCATCCGAATTTCAGTTATACAAGGAAACAAAACTGCCTTCAGTATATAACAATGAGGCAAGTCTCATTGAATGCAAGATAATTCTTAAGGCTCTTGGTGGAAATATGACCGTATCAAGTGATCCATGGGAAGGATCGGTTTATTACTTTACACTGCCTTATCAAAAGACTAAAACAGATCTGACTTAAAATACCCTGATAACTCACTGCTACAGATAATTAGTAACAAGCGACACCAACTGGTTCCGGCTGAATGGCTTTGCAATAAAATCATTACATCCGTTTGAAACTGCTATTGACTTGTCGTTTGAATAAGCTGTCTGCGCGATAATTTTAACATCCTGATTTAATTCCCTTATGAGCCGCGTGGCTGTATATCCATCCATAACAGGCATCCGTATATCCATTAATACCAGATCAATACTTTCTGATTTAAAAATATCCACAGCCTGTTTCCCGTTTTCAGCCCGTAAAACTTCAAGATCAAGCTTTGAGAGGAAGGTTTGGATAAGGTGAAAATTCAGATTATCATCCTCAGCAACAAGTACTTTCTTTCTACCTGCATTCATTGCTTTATGATCATTTTCCTTTGCTGCAATATTAACATTCTCATTTACAGGAACAGGATTATTGGGTATAGTGAAATAGAACCTTGATCCCCTGCCCTCCTCTGATTTACACCAGATATTGCCGCCTGTCAGGTTTGTGTATAATTTCGCGATTAATAATCCAAGTCCTGATCCCCTGGAATTCGATATCATATAGGACTGGCCTTCCCTGTAATCAAAAATATTCTCCAGGTCATGCTCACTTATGCCTGATCCTGTATCAGAAACACAGAACTCGATATATTTCCCATAAATACGGCTGCTTACAAGCACAACGCCCGAAAAGGTATTATTGTATGCGTTCGAGATCAGGATGTCCAATACCTGTCTGATTTTTGCCTCATCGCCGTATATATATCCAGCATTCCTGTTTACAAGATTTTTATAATCCAGACTTATACCCTTCAAAATGAACATCTTGCTATATCTGGAAACGATTTCTTTCAACAATCTTTCCAGATTGATCTTGTTCTTAAAAACTTTAATTCTGCCTGCTTCCAGATCAGCAATATCACTATATGAGCTGATTTTGCTGATAATACTCTCCGAAGTATCTGAAATAATATTTATATACTTTGAAATATTCTCATTCTTAATATCCGGCTCCTTAAGCAGCTGAGCAAAACCGGATATAGCATTTATGGGAGTGCGCAGTTCATTTATAAGACCGGACAGATATCTGGTTTTACGTAAGTTTTCTTCATTCTTCTCCCTTATCAGGTTTTCCGAACAGAGTTTTTCATTGACCAATGCAATAAGATTTATAACAATTCCGGTGAAGGCATTGGTCTCAGAAGTTATTTCAGGATTAAATTTCCCGGAATCAGATACAAGAACAAGCAAACCTCTGAAGCCACTCTGGAAGAAAATCAGAAACCGCGCATCCCTTGTTGTACAGAAAAATGATAAATCTTTTTTTCCCTTCTCTTCAATTTCCCTGAAAAGTAACCCGTAATCTCTTAAATAATTATCAATCAGACCGGCAGACTCGCTCGTGACTGAACCTGAAGCACATAACAAACCCGGCTTATCCTGACTGTCTGAAGAAAACAGCAAAGCATGATCAGCACCGGACAAGTCCATATAACATGAAATCAGATTCGAATAAAAGTCCTTGTCGCCGTTTCTTGCTGACTTTATCAGCTCTTCAATTAATTTTATCACTATTCAGGAATTTGACAGAGGTTTGAAAAAGATTAGTTTTATGAAATTTCGATGTTTCTACCGGGCTTCAACTGATCCATGATTCTCGAAACAAAAAATTCTTTTGAAAATGGTTTTGTAATAAAATCGGAGCATCCTGCAGAGGTTGCTTCTGCAAATTCATCTGACAAAGCGTAAGCTGTCTGAGCCACAATGCACAATTCAGGATATTTTTCCTTTATTTTTCTTACAGCTTCTATCCCGCTTATACCCGGAAGCCGCAGATCCATAATTACAAGATCAACCTTCTCCTCAGTGAAGCAGTACTTAACAGCTTCTTCACCACTTCTTACCCATTTCAGCATGATTTCGGGAAGTTTCAGGTAACTTGACATCACTCTGGCATTAAGTTCATCATCCTCAACAAGAAGAACCTTAAATAATCTGTCAGATTTTACATTTTCAGGCAAAACATTACCAGTTCCCTTATACCCTGAACTTATAACAGGCAATGAGAGATAAAAGACAGAGCCTTTCCCAGGTTTTGACTCAACCCAAATCTTTCCTCCCATCAACTCAGTGTAGGCTTTTGATATGGACAGGCCCAGGCCGGTTCCTTCATAGGTTCTTGCAAGTGAATGATCAACCTGATAGAACCTGTCAAAAATCCTAGCCAGCTGGTCTTGATGTATTCCTATTCCGGTATCAGAAACGGAAAATTCAATAAAGTCCCCGGCAAGCTTGTAGCCGATATCTATATGACCTTTTTGCGTGAATTTGAATGCATTTTCAACAATGCTAAACAGGATCTGGAACATTTTTTTCTCATCCCCAATCATAACTGCCTCATTATCCGGGTGTGTCATTTTTACATTAAAAGCAATGCCCATTGTCTCAGCTCTTGAGTTGAACAATTTTCTTAATGTGTCAAGCTTTTCATTTATACTGAATTTATCAGTTGACAACTGAGCGACGCCTGCTTCAATATTTGAGATATCTATAATGTCACTTATTATTGCAAGAAGCTTGTTGCTGCTTTGTGTTATTGTATCGATGTATAAATTTTTCGAAGATTCGTCAAGGTCGGATTCTGATAAAAGGGCAGAATAACCTATTATGGCATTCATCGGAGTTCTTATCTCATGTGAAATATTATTCAGGAAGGCAGTTTTAAGCCTGTCACTTTCTTCTGCTTTGTCTTTTGCTCTTATCAGTTCCTCATGTGTTCTTTTTCTTTCTGTTATATCCTCCTTTATTGCAACAAAATTTGTAACCCTGCCTGTATCATCGGCAATTGGTGAAATAATAGCTTTTTCCCAGTATAGATCCCCGTTTTTCTTCCTGTTCCTGAATTCTCCTTCCCAGTCAGAACCTGAAAGTATAGTTTGCCACAGGTTTTCATAAAAAGATTTTGGCTGGTACCCGGAGTTAAGTATCCTTGGATTTTTGCCTGAAACGTCCTCGGCAGAATAGCCGGTGAGTTCTGAGAAGAAGGGGTTTGTATAAATTATTCTGCCTGTAGATTCAGTGACAATTATCGAGACAGAACTTGATTCAACAGCGCGGTTAAGGAGCCTTATCTTTTCCTCAGCCTTTCGCTTTTCAGTTATATCATGAATTATTGAATGGAGATACTGTTTATTGCCAATTTTTATACCGCTGCTGAAAACTTCAACATCAACAAGGCTCCCGTCAGCTTTCTTATGCTTAAACACAAAATGATTTCTTTTGAGCGTCCTTGCCTTTTCCATTTCCGCCTTTAGCAGATGAAAGGGCAGGGTATTGATCTGGCTAATGTTTTTCAGTTCGGAAGATGACCAGCCATAAAAGTCAACAGCTGCATTATTCGCCTCAATAATATTCCCGTTCCAGGGATCGATAATAATCTTTATGGCAGAATGGTCACGAAAAAGGTTTCTGAATTTCTCCTCGCTTTCACGAAGGTCATTTTCAGCTTTTTTCTGTTCTGTCACATCAGCGTCAGCTCCGCGGTAACCCTTCAGATTGCCATTTTCATCCAGAATAGGACTGCCGCTTGTTTTTAATATCACCAGGTGTCCGTCCTTATGAATATTGGCATTATCAAAATTCCTGAACACCTCCTTCCTCGAAAAAACCTCGAATGCGGCTTTCATCAGCTCGTCTCTGTGCTCCGGGATAAAGAAATCATAAAAATGCTTCTTACCCACAACTTCAGAAGCAGAATAACCAAGTAATGAAGTAATTACAGGACTTGCATAGGTATAGAGTCCATCGGCATTAACCTCCCATATCCACTCCATTGTTGTTTCAGCAACCTGTTTGAAACGCAATTCACTTTCCTCCAGCTCTCTTGCAGCTTTTCGATGAGCCAGACGTGCATTTGTTTCCTCAAGAGCCCTGTGAACAGCAAACGGGAGCCGGTCAGGCCTGTCCTTTAATACATAATCTACTGCACCTAACTTAAGCAGCTCAATTGCAGTTTCTTCTCCGATTGATCCGGAAATGCAAATAAAAGGAACATCAGGACATAGCTGATTAGATATCCGGAGGGCGCCGAATGCATCAAAGCCTGGCAGGTTAAAATCGGAAAGGATAATACTGAATTGTTTTTCCCTGAGGGCTTTATCAAAACCAGCCTCATCAGCAACATGCGTCAGATCAAGCAGATAACCTGAATCAGATAACAACTCGCAAATCAGTTCAAGGTCCCTTACAGAGTCTTCAAGAATAAGCACGCTAAGCTCAGTTATTCCCTTTTCCTTTTTACCCTTCATATTCTATTCCAAGTTAGGATGTTCATTTAATATTGCCCAGAATATTCCTATATGCTTTACAGCGCTTATAAATTCGGCAAAATTAACAGGTTTAACAACATAAGCGTTTGCACCGAGCTCATAACATTTTCTAAGGTCAGGCTCTTCTCGTGAGGATGTTAACATAACTACCGGAAGCAGTGTCAATTCTTCATTCGATCTGATTATCTGAAGCAGCTCTATACCATCCATCCTGGGCATTTTGATATCGAGCAGAAGAACGGCAGGAAGACCTTTTTTTCTTCCCTCGAATTTACCGCTGCAGGTGAGGTACTCAAGCGCCTCAACACCGTCATTCACTGTTACAACATTATTTGCGAGGTTATGTTCAGATAAAGCTTCGATAGTAAGCTCAACATCACGCTGGTTATCCTCAGCCAGAAGAATTGTTTTCAGATCGATTTTGCTCATTCCTTGTTGTGTTTGGGTATTGAAAAAATAAATGTAGCGCCTTTATCCGGTATGGCTTCCGCCCACACGTTTCCCCCATGTTTGGAAACAATGCGCTTTACATTGGCAAGGCCTATACCATTTCCTTCAAATTCAGCCTGTGAATGCAGCCTTTGAAAAACGCCGAACAGCTTATGGGCATATTTCATATCAAAACCGACACCATTGTCTTTTATATAGTATGATATCTCATCGTCATTTTCTGAATATCCGATTTCGATTGTTGCAACATTTCTTGTGGAGGTATATTTTATTGCATTCTCCATCAGGTTCCGCCATACCAGCTTTAGCATTGAATAATCTCCGTTAACAGCCGGAATTTCTGCTACTGTCCATTCAATTTTTCTTTTTCCAACGTTGTTAGTTTGCAGAAGCAATATTTCATTTACAAGGGCATTCATATCTACATTTTCCCGGCGGAGTTCCTTTCTGCTTTCCCTTGAAAACTGGAGCAGATCATCTATCAGAATGCCCATATTCTTTGCCGATCCGGCTATAACATCAAGGTAATGTTTTGCCTTCTCGGGCAGGGTATTCTTAAATTTATCATTCAGGAGGTCTACATAACCGTTTATATGTCGCAGAGGAGCCCTAAGGTCATGTGAAACTGAATAGGAAAATGCCTCAAGCTCCTTATTTGATTCCTCAAGCTGGGCTGTTCTCTTTCTTACAGTATCTTCAAGGTCTGCGTTCATTCTCCTGAGCTCCTCACGTATCCTTTTCTTTTCTGTTATATCGGTTATAATAACCTGAACAGCAGGTTCATTATTAAAAATCAGAGATGTCGCCACAACCTCCACATCTATTATGCTGCCGTCAATGCGAATATGTCTGTCCTCGATGGGGTAGATGTCTTTTTCACCTTGCATCAGCCTCTTATACCTGTTGAGCGATGCTTCAATACTCTCAGGATGAATGAATATTGTAGCATCTTTTCCTATTACTTCTTCAATTGAACCTGCTCCAACCAACCTCATCCCTGCAGGATTTGTAAAAACAATTTTACCTTTCTGGTGTATTGATATACCTACAGGTGCAAGCTCGAGAATACTACGGTATCTCATCTCACTGTCAAGGAGGGCCTTTTCAGCCTGTTTCCTTGCAGTTATATCAACAAATGTGACTGCACACTGGTCAGTATCTGCCTTAAATGCTGATACAGAATAAGATACACCGAGCAAGGCTGAATTTTGTTCAAACTGTACAGGCTCCCCTGTCTGGGCAACCTTTGAATAAGTGCCGATCCAGTCAGCTTCATCCTTTTCTATTCCCGGAAGTATACTTTTCAGTTTTTTCCCAATTGCATTTTTCAGATCCAAACCTGTTGTTGACTCAAAACCCCTGTTTGCCGCCAGAATAATCAGATCAGATGCATCGCCCTCCTTATCTCTTACAACCTGAAACAGAACAAAGCCGCTGTTCATGTTTTCGAAGAGCGACCTGTACCTCCTCTCAGATATGCTCAACTCTGTCTCTGCCTTCTTTTTGTCAGTTATATCGACAACTGTTGTTATAAAATAGCCCGGATTCCCTTCCTTATCCCTCAGGAGCACAGTGCTTACATCGCCCCATATATGTGTTCCGTTCTTATGTATATATCTCTTTTCAAACCTTGCATTATTCCGCTGTCCATTCAGAATAAGTGAAAGAATATCGCTAACATAAGCTACATCTTCTGCCGGTGTTAATTCCTGCCATTTTTTATTCTTCAATTCTTGTGAGGAATAACCAAGCATCCGGCAGAAGGCGTTATTTACATTTATACTTCCATCCGGCAGGGTAACCGATTTACCCACATTTGTTGATTCAAAGAGACTCCTGTAACGCATTTCACTTTCACTCAGGGAGTCCTGTGCCTTTTTAAAATCCTCAAGTATGCTTAATAAGGCCTTCCTGTCTCGTTCACCTTTAACAAGTAATTGTTTTTGTTCTTCCTCTATAATTTTCCGTGATGTAATGTCAAAAATGCTGGAAAGTAAAGATGGTCCATCCTCAAGTGTAATAACATCTGCAGAAAACAAACCGGTCAATATTTCTCCATTTTTCTTTCTGAAGCGAAACTCCTGATTCCTGACCTCTCTCATCTCTCTGATTGTATTAATAGCAGCAATACGGTCACTGCTGTCATACCAAAGTCCGAGACTCAGAGTTGAAACGTTAAGTACCTCATCCCGCTGGTATCCGGAAAGTTCTGTAAATCCTTCATTTACTTCAATAATTTTCCCATCGGAGATCCTTGTAAGAATAACAGCATAAGGAGCTGAATTGAAAGCTTTAGAAAACTTCTCCTCCTGTGCGCTTACTTCCATCAGAAGCATGCGGTTAACGGCAAGAGACAGGGCATAAGCCAGGATAATGAGTAAGATCTGGTAGGATATCAGTATAAAAGCATCGAAAGATCCTGATCTGAAAAAATCAGTCACATCAGATTCACCTGTCAGAACATTAAATACTCTGAGAATGCTTATTAATGAAAATGCGGCAAAGACCAGGCCTGTTCCTGTAAGCGCCCTTCGCCTGCTGCCGGTTGACACGCGAAATACAAACCATGTACACTGAAAAGTAATTATAAAAAGGACAATTGTAATATTCAGGTTTCTGGCATCCAGATTGGGATTAATAACAGCAAAATAGAACTGTATGCAGACAGACAGGCCTAAAAGTATATAATTATAAAAATGCTTTCCTGGTTTTCCCCCAAGGCGCTGCAAACCCATGTAACCAATCAATGCGCCACTTGTCACAAAGAAGTTAGACAGAACCATCGAGGTCCAGTCAGGAATTGTACCTCTAAGAAATATAAGACCTATAGCCAATGTCTGAAGGATAAGGTCGGCCATAAAGTATAACATGCCCTTGTACCTTCTCCTGCTCTGAGTCCACAGATCTGCAATGAAAAACACACATATCAGATCAGTTACCAGATTGATGAAGACAATTGTTTTGATGTCAAGGCTATTCATAACTTAGCTGCTTCTCCGGTATTATAACGTGGTGGTTGTGAGGCATTTTCAAGTAATTCATTTACTTCCTTTTTAAGGTCCATAATCCTGTCTTCCCTGTCGAGCATCAGGTTATGCCACCTTTGAAGTTCGTTAAGTTGCTCCGTCATTGTTTCTTCCGCTGTTTTCCTCCTTGTTATATCATTTGCAAGTACTAATCTTGCCGGTCTCTTATTAAAAATCAATCCGTGGGATATTATCTCTACAAGGAATATCTCTCCATTTTTATTCCTGTGTCTCCATTCTCCTGAGAAGGACAGGTTATCAGGTATTTGTTTTACATTTTCCATAAGCTTAACAACATCTTCTTCAGGCCTTATATCCTTCAAAGTAAGCTTGAGAAATTCATCTCTGTTATATCCGTATTTCCGTACTGCCACCTCATTAACTTCAAGAAACTGAAGTGTTTCAAGGTCATACACCCACATAGGATGCGGGTTGCTTTCGAATAACAGCCTGTAACGTTGTTCTCTTTCAGTCATTATCCGGGCCAGTTCAGTCTGCTCCATCCTCTGAAAAGCCATATCGCTTATCAGCTGTGTCATATTAAGGAGAAAATCCATTGCTGTATTGACCTGTTCCTCTGATAATACAGGCACGTCTTTTATAGCACTCAGATAATCCTCAGGATCAAATCCGAATTCAATGGCCTGCTTCCTGAAAAAATCCAGATCGGGTTCATCGAAAAATAACTGGCCTGAGAACAGATTAGCGACATGCTGCCCTTTAATTACAATTGGCACAGCAACATCAGTCATCCCATTTAAACATTTATAGAAATGTATCTTTTTATCTCCCTGCTGCTTTTCAGCCAGCACTGTATCGCTTATTCTGCATCTTACTGCAGTATCAGTATTCACCCTGTGAAAATCAGTACATGCTCTTCTCCATCCTGATTTTGAAATAACCTTGCCTTCAAGATCCAGTATGGCAGTTACAAATCCTGTTGTCTTATTGAAGCCCTCGAGAAGTGATTCCACTCTCTTAAAGTCGATAAGTTCCAGAATATTAACTTCCATAATTTTTACATTATTAAACTATTAAAATTTATTGAATAACATAAAAACTTATACCTTACAGGCACAGACCTTTCACTTTAATAAGACTTATCAGTTTCACAATACTGACAAAAATCTATTTCAAATATAATAAATTGATTATATTTTTGTTGTACTTTGTTATAAAACAGATCAAAATCCCTACTACTTAACATCAGTCAAACAATATTATGAGTCCGGAAACAATGAACAGCGCTTCTCATGTCAGAGGCCTATTAAAGGCTGGAGCTGCATTTTGCATAATTGTCCTTACAGGTATCTTTATTGATGTTTTTGCAGGCATATATACCGGCGGCAATCTGACAGAGCTTCCTCAAACAGCAGTAGCCAGGTTCTCGCAGTTCAGGGAAAACAGGTTGCTTGGACTGTATAACCTCGACCTGTTTAATGCCATTAACCAGTTTCTTCTTATCCCTGTTTATCTCTCATTGGTGATAGCTCACCGCAAATTAAGTCACTATCAGGCATTTACAGCATTTACAATATTTTTTGCAGGCTCATTGATACTGATCTCAAACAATACAGCGTTACCAATGATGGACCTGAGCAATAAATATTTTGCTACCAGTGATGAAGACATGAAAACTCTGTACGCTGCTGCCGGAGAGGCTCTTCTTGTAAGAGGAGCTCACGGAAGCAGCAGCATGCTGTTAGGTTTCATGATACCTAATGCTGGCGGATTGATAATGTCAATTGTGATGCTGAAAGGCAAAATTTTTACTCCTGCCTGTGCATGGTTCGGCATAACCGGCAGCATATTGATGATAATTTATATACTATGCGTGACTTTCGTACCGGCTGCAAAGCAGTTTGCCACTCTCCTTGCAATGCCCGGGGGAATCCTCCTTATAATCTGGATGGTACTATTCACAAAGGGACTGATCATTTTAAGTAAACATTCTCACTCATAGGAAACAGATAAGAATATAATATAAGGGCAATTAAGACCGGGATTCATCTATCTATTTTCAGAAGCTACTAATGAGTCAGCTTATTACAGGAATTCAATTAATTGCATAACTTTGCTTTACATATTGTCGGGGTTCATTTTCTATAACATATTCCAAAAGCTGATAATTCTCAAACTGAAATGAAGCCGGAATACAATAAGAAATGGGACAAAACACTTAAGAGCCTGGTAAGCTTAAGCGGCTTATTGCTGATAGCTGTATCAGCAGTAGCCCTGATTGGGTGGCTGACAGGTATCAGGTTTTTGATTTCACTGAAGACTGAATTCATCCCGATTGCTCCTGCAACTGCCATGTGCTTCATGCTATTCGGAGTAATTTTCCTTTTATCAAAATCAAGGGGGAAAAAGTCAATAAAATTGCTGTCGCTGACATTACTGTTACTTGTTGCATTTTACTGCATACTGATAATTGCAGGATATATTTTAGAAAAGGATCTTGCTCTTGAGAACCTGCTTTTCCCTGTTGTCGAAAAAGTCGGACGTTTTCCTGTGAGTCATGTTTCTCCCTACACTGCTTTCCTGATGGTGATATGCAGTATTTCACTTATTGTCATTCTTAGCGACACAAGAGATCTGGTTACCAGGAATATTACCGCAACAGCAGGCCTGATTATTGCCTTTACCGGCGATGTATCGGTTATTGGATATCTATTTGGAACTCCATTCTTATATTCAGGGAATGCAATTCCGATGGCCGCACAGACAGCATTTGCCTTTATGGTGACCGGATCTGCTATACTTTTTCTTTCTGGAGGAGACAATTTTTTTCTGAGGCACCTTACAGGCATCACACCATATTCCCACCTTCTACGGATATTTATTCCATTTGCGTTGGGCGTATTTGTAATTGAGGGCATACTTGAAGTAACTCTTATACGCTTCCTGGGAATAAACCATGCCGTTGTTCTGGTTTTAATGTCTCTCTTCTCAATTTCAGTCGGAATCCCTCTTATAATATACATTACCCAGACTATTTTCAGGAATGCAACAAATGCAGAAAATGAGAGATTCAGGATTATGAATGAACTGCGCAAAAACTCGGCATTTCAAAGTCTGATCCTTGAAAACACCCCTGTAGGCCTTTGCATGCTGACAAATGAGAAGATTCAATGGACTAATAATGAATTTCGTGATATCCTGGGACTTACAGAAAATGAGTGTAATGAAAAGACAGTTGCTGAAATTCTCTTTTCCTTTACCGGTGAAGATTCAGAACAATTATTATCATTTTTTATAAAGCCGGAGATAAAAATTGACAAAACTATCCGTTTAAATCTGAAAAAAGGGCCTATCTGGTGCAGGTTTCTTGGCTCACCAATCGATTCATCCTATTCCTCCCGATCCTTTGTTTTCCTCATCGAGGATATAACAGAACGGAAGCAGCAAAGGGAAATGATGAGGCTTTTGTCCCATGCTTTGTCAAGTCTTTCAGAATGTGTAAGCATCACTGACACAAAGAATAAGTTAATATATGTAAATAAAGCATTTGAGGATACTTATGGTTACAGCCTTGAAGAACTTACGGGAAAAAACATTTCTATAGTTTCTTCAGAAAACAGGGATCCGCAACATTCAGGCACAATACTTGAATCAACAAAATCCGGCGGATGGTCAGGTGAACTTATAAACAGAAGAAAAGACGGAACAGAATTTCATATATTTCTTAATACATCAATCATAACAGATGAAAAGGGTGAAAAGCTGGCGCTTGTAGGTGTAGCGAGCGATATCACTTCACAAATTGCAGCCGAAAAAAAACTTATTGAATATAATCAGAAGCTTAAAGAGAGCGATGAAGCAAAGGACAAGCTGCTCAGAATAATCTCCCATGATCTGAAAAGTCCTTTCAGCGGCATACTGGGTTATCTGGAACTGATGGAAACCCAGGCAGATTCACTTACTGAGGAGGAAAAGAAATCCTTCCTCAGTGAAATGAGAAAAACATCAGAAAATACATATAAGCTTCTCGATAATCTCCTGACCTGGGCCAGGGCACAGAAAGGAGGCATTAAGGTTGCAGCAATAGAATTCAGCATACAGGATGCCGTTGCTGAACAGGTTGAAGTTCTGTCTGAGGCTGCATCAAAGAAAAATATTACAATAATAAATCAGACTGACAGTGAAAGAAATGTTTTCGCCGACCGTGATATGATAAAGACAATCCTGCTCAATCTGGTGAATAATGCAATTAAGTTCACTCCGGCAGGCGGTGAAATAAAAATATCATCGAAAATTACAGGAGCTCTGACTGAGATATCTGTCACAGATAACGGCGTTGGAATAAGGGAAGAGAATCTTGAAAAATTATTCAGAATCGATCATTCTTCTAGCACTCCCGGAACTGAAAGAGAAAAAGGAACAGGCCTGGGATTGCTTATCTGCAAGGAATTTGCTGAAATGAACGGAGGAAGCATAAGGGTAGAAAGCAAGCCGGAAAAAGGCAGCAGCTTTACATTCTCAATACCATTGTCTAATTAAGATAAAACAGAGAACAAACAGTAATAAGGACATCATTTCCCAAAAGACAATAAATACCTGAAAAGCAGAGTAACAGCTCCAAAAACCAGAAAAAGGTCCAGTCGAACGCCCAGTTTTAAAACACCGAAGATGCCATAAAACAGCCCCAGAACAATTAATGTTATTGTAATTGCACCGGAATTAAGCCCGTTATATATAAGCAGGAAACCAATTATTACTGAAAGTGTAGGACAGGGAATCAGTCCTGCCGGCGAGGCATAGAGATATTTTAAGAATGAATCAGGCGTTATGAAATGCGGATATATCAATCCGAAAATAACAATAAGGATACCAGCAATTACAAATGGTAATTGAGAATAATTAACCGTCGGAGATGTAATTCTGAAGCTGAATATAACCAACAGTACAGCTGCTATTACAAAAATTGTTCCGTTAAAGGGATTTCCTGTTTTCCAGGCTAAAAAGGCCACTGAGAGCAAAGGCAGTGCCAGAATTAAGGCAAACGACCTGGGTGAAGGTATCCATTTAAAGGTGAGAGCTGCTATCAAACAATAGAATAGCACATGCCAGGCGACAGCCACGCCCGGATACTCATTTACAATGGTTTGGAGGCCATTGATAATATCTTCTGATTTAAGCATCTGTTGATATTAATCTTGTTTAAGAAAGCCAATAATGACAATTTATTTATAAATCCCGCCCCCCTTCAGAGAAGGTCTTCAGGCAAATAGCAGGTTAAAGATAAAAATTCTGACAAATCTGCCGCAGCCGGAATGCAAATTAAAGCAGATAACAGTCATCTCGGCTGAAAGTAAGTGTATTTTTAATATTTATTGTTCATCCAGATTTAATACCCCGTACCGGCATTCAGCGTTCTGAGTAAATCTGTTTTCTGCCTGATATCATTAACTATGCTGTAAACAGAAACTGTAGCCCCTGAAATGGAATCTACCTCCTTTCCTATTCTCAGGAAGCCTGATCCGTCATATCCGGCAAATTGCCGGAGCCATCCTTTAACTGTAATCTCCTGACCATGAGTTGCTTCATAGTTGAATACTCTAACTGAGATTATACTGTTACGCTTATCAAACAAAATATAATAATCAAAGAATTCATAGTCAGTTAATGAATCATCGTCAACCGGGACAGAGCAACCACCTGCCCTGCAGCTGTTGACTCTGCCGATATAAATTGAAAATGATTTGTTATCTCCGCATCCTGTTGTGAAAAATTTACCTTTTATGTTCTCAAATCCCTCATCAGATGAAGACAGAACTACTTCCTTCAGGATTAGATCGCCAGGGCAGCCTAAATCCTTCAGATCTTTTAATAAAGGTCCGGGCCTGAAGTTTATGTCCGGTCCGGACCTGCCTGCAGAAATAGCTGATAACAAAAGAAACAACAATATTAGTACTGATCTCATCTCAGTTTTTCAAAACATTACACCTATACCGGCACTGAATGTCTTATTGTATTTTTCGGTTGCCGCAGAACCTGAAAATTGCATATCTGTCTTTAATACAGCCTTTTCGTTAAGCTTGAGTGTAAGCCCCGTTGTTATTAATGTATTTTTATATGCAGGATTTGATTCTAAGGACCCGCTTACCGTATTATGTGTATTATAAAACTCATACCTGATAAATGGGATAAGCTGTTTGTCAATGTTGTTGAAAAGTTTAAAAACATCGTACCCTGCTTCAGCATAATAGCCTGTCATCGATTTACCAAGGTCGTTGTTAACACCGGCAATCCTGGTGAACCTGTTATACTCTGTCGTATTTGATATGGAGACATAATACAACTGTCCTCTAAGAACAAGGCCCTCATATTCAAACCTCGTATCAGCGCCGATCATTGCAATGCCCACTGAAGAAGAATCGGCTTTTGCCTTTAAAGTATTATTATCATCAGGCAGTTTTCCGTATAATCTGCTCTGCGATCGTCCTGCATAAGCTGACAGACCAATGTTAAGGTTTCTTATTCCAAAGTATTCAATCTTCCCTGTAAAAGCGGGAGAACTTACATAAGCCTTTGAACCTTTCTGACGTCCTTCCCTCAGTCCGTTTGTGCCATTGAAAATTGCTTTGGTATCATAGCCGTTCAGACCGCTTACAGCATACAACTGGTACTTAAGTGATGTCGGTAAAATAGTACCGGCAATACCGGCTCCTGCCTCCCTCCATGTGCTTAGTCCCAGGCGGTTATCTGTAACCGGTCGCTCAACACCATTGAAGGTAACCGGTTCATGATATTCATTAATGATTCCCATTGGTACTAAGAGCAAACCGGCCCTGAAATTAATGTAACTGTTTATCTTATGCTGAAGGAAAGCCTGTTCAATCCAGATTTCCCTGGCATATTCCACTTCAGTCTCCGATACAAATTGTGTTTTGCCTGAAAAATTATATCCCAGGAACATTACCATCCTGTGTACATCGAGTGTACCAAGTTCCTTCTGATCTTTTGATAAAGGCTGGTTGTAATGTACCTCACCATATCCTCCTATTCCAAGTTTGCTGTTACTTTTCAGCAATGTTTCAGCAGTGTTCAGGTAAGGAGTAATGACTGAATCCTGAACCTGTCCGGTAAGCACCAGAAAGCTTATTGTATTAACAAGAATAATTAGCGCTGTCCTTTTCATATAATGCAGAATTTAAAATTAGTTCGCTGCAAAGATCAATGAACCAGCGCTTGCCGTCAATCCCAAAAAGTAGTGAATTCCACTCAGTTGGTCACAGGAAATAATGAATGAGGACAGGTTTAATCCAACCTGATTATATTATTTGATATTGCAAATATTGTAAGTCCTGACTGGCTTTTGATCCCTGTTTTCTGCGTCAGGCTTTTGCGGTGACTTATTACAGTATGGATACTTATATTCAGTCTGTCGGCAATTTCCTTGTTCGACAATCCTTCCGACAGTGCCCTGAGCACCTCTGTTTCCCTTTCAGAAAGACCTGAATGTTCTGCATTCCTGCTCTTTCCCGGGTTCTCCGGAGAGGCCAGGGAACAGACTTTCCTGCAGATATCATCGGCCCTGTCATCTATTCTGAGGATATCATCAAACTCAGATATTGTATCAGAATCTGAGAGGGAATGGAGCACACCTATCCACTTTATACCTGGCTTATGTTTTCTGAAAGAACGGAACAATTTCATCCTGTTATGCACCTGCAAAGTATTCATAAGAACCACATTAAGTGAGATAAGCGGATTAAACCTTGAAAATTCATCAAGGTCACCCAGTCTGTAAAACTTTAGTCCTGCCTGCTTCCTGAGGAGAATGTTGAGCAGTCCCTCATACAGTATGTCGGACGACTCAATTATCCCAATATTTATCCTTTCTTTTATCACTGTTTCTCAGTTTCAGCTGAAATACCAAGAGGAATAAGTATCTGCTCCTCTATTACCGAGTGAGCAGTAAGATCATACTCCAGTTCAAAAAGGGCAAATAAAAGCTTCCTTTTTGCTGAATTCAGGTTTTTAATGTGAAGGTGATTGAGCAAAAGGTTTTTCAGATCAGCAAGCTTGGATTCTATATCGCTGTGATGATCAAGATAATATGAAGCAGAAAACTCTTTCCCCGGCACTGGTCTTTGAGTATCTGCCAGACTATTAAAATACGGAAAGACCACTTCTTCTTCATACTCGAGATGCTCCCTCACCTCAATAAAATACTCATTAAAGAAAACCTCAATCAACTCAATCTCTTTCTTATTACCCTCGGCTGAAAGATTCCTGATAAAATTCAGTATTTCAGGATATTTTTCATTTACATAATACCTGTGACTGTTACTTAAAAACCTTATTACCACAGGAATATCTGATCGTTTAAGACTGTTCTGAGCTGTGAAGTTAAATCCATTATAAAGATTGCAGATAGCTGTAAAAACAGGTACACTTATGTCTGACAGGCGGCACAGCTCTTCAACTGTCTTATCCTTAAATACTTCATCAACTCCAAAATGCTCAAGTACAAGAAGGAATGATGGATTTTCAAGAACCAGTTCAGCAACTTTGTGGTCAGGCTCAATATACTTTCTACTTGTGAGATACATCAGTTATTATTTGGTATTAAATGTCATTTTTGAGCATTTTGTTCAATATTTCTTTATTTTTTTGTTCCTTTTGTCCGGTACCGTTTTCCGGACACAGATTTCAAAACAAGCAGATAGTCCGGAATAAATGATTACAATGAATCAAGTAACTATCAGAAGAAACTGTAGTTCAGTGTCAGAGTAAGATTATTTTCTGAACTCCTTCGCAGCTCAGTCAGCTCAGGTTGATTTTCGAGAGTTTTACTGCTGTTTATAACATATAATGCTGCCCGGGAGTCCAGAGAAATCCGAAACTGAGGTGATACATAGTAATACATTCTGAGTCCTGCTTTTACATAAATGTTTCCATCACTTACCGAATATGTTCCCGGAGTTGGGAGATAAAAGTACTGATTGCTTCCGGAATCCTTGTAGCTGCCTTCCATACTTAAGCTGTAAAGAGACCGTGAGTCAGGAATATAACTAATAGCATAGCTTGCAGCAGCATTAAAAACCTTATACTTCAACTGTTCACCATTTCCTGGCTGGATATCAGGTAAGGAATGAACCTCCATGCCATACCTGACCTTAAGGTTTGCCGAGCTCTGCCAGTAAAGATTATGCGGTTTTTCATATCTTATCCGTGAGAAGCCTCCAATGAAGAATACGGTTGAATTTGACTTAACAGGCTCAGATTCAATTCCATTTGCCGTCAGCAGTTCATTGCTTCTGTCAAGAAAAAGTTCATCATCAATGCCGGCATCAAAAGAAAAGCCTGCATACCTTGAAGGCCCTGATGCATAATCCCACTGGTCATTCAGTATTGTGAATGAAGTAATGTCCATTTCAGAAATTATATTACTTGCAAGAAGGAAGGAATCTAATTCCACAAGCTCTTCAATTTTGCGTAGCCTGGCATCAAAAAAGCGCTTCCTTTTTATTTCTGAAATTTTACGCGCAAGATCAATGAGTAGCTCATCATCAGGTAAGCTGCCGGTGCGACCTGCCTTATTCAGCTCTTCAAGTATGTAGATCGCAAGCCTCATATCCTCCACAGGTTCAATTCTCCCGATTCCTGCCGAAACCGGGAGTGAGAGTCTTAAAGAATGCTTTTTGTCAGAAATATCATAGGATATGCCTGGGACCTGCACCTGTTTCTGCTTCTCTCCCAGCCTCGTGAATGTAAGTGAGGGGCCAAGCTCAATGAACTTCCGGCTGGCATTATAAAACCTGCTATTGTTTGTAACATTCAGACTCATTGTATTATAAGCGTTTTCTGAGTTAGAATTTTCATTATCCTGCGAATATCTGGTTTTATCACCTAAAAGCCTGACATCAAGTATTCCCTGGTATTTCTGCGTATTTCTGAAATGATTGTAGTTCAGGTTTATGTTAGTCCCGAACATATTATTCCTGGCTCTTACACTGTCACCATCCCATGATTCGATGCGGGCCTTGTTCATATTGCCACCGAGGTCAAACATCATGTCAAGCCTGCTGACTTTAATGTCAGGAAGCTTGTATCGGCTTAAATCAAAACCGGAGTACTGCGCACTAAGCTGCTCTGAAATCTGTATTGAAAAAAGAAAAAATAGAATTAATAATGTCATGCTTTTACAGCCGTTTCCGGAATCAAGTCTTTGTTTCATTTGAAGGAGATTGTATTTTCAGAATACTAAGATACAATGAAGAAAGTATTTAAATGAGTCCCTTTATCAATAATTTCAAGTATCAGGGATTCTATTTTATCGATCACTTGTTCTGGATTATTATGCCCGGTCGAGGGGGGCGATGGAGTTATAGCATGTGTTTATTGTGAAATAATTAACAGTTGTAAGCAGTTCTGTAACATTTCATTAAGCTTATACGTTTTAAATTTGTTCTATATAAAAATAAAGACAATGAAAATAGTTTGCAGAATTCTTCTTGGATTTTTCCTGACGGGCTATTGTTTAACACTGTCTTCACAGGGCAGCAATAACCAGTCTCTGGGTTTGCAACTGAATCCTTACCTGGATGAGGGTTTTTTTAACCGGTCATTTATTATGCCGGTGTATGCTCTGAGGTATAGTGTGGGAATAAAGGAACATTTCACTTTAGGACCTGAATTCTCCGGCACTGCCTTTAAATCAAAGAGCACCGGTAGTACATCCAATACATTAAGAATAGGTGGCTTTGTCCGCTATTCATTATTACCAGAGGCAAGGATCAGACCGTTTGCAGAGCTGAGTCCTTACCTTGCTTATTACAGCTGGAATTATAATCCGGATGGCTATTTTGTCAATATTGAACCTAAGGGAAACAAAAGCTATTTCTCAGGCTATATTGCCCCCGGAATATCCTTGTACAGTAAATCGAAAAAATTCAGTGTTGATCTGCTATATAAGTTTTCCGACAGAAAATTCATTAACGGAAAGCAGGCTGTTTTCTCCTACAGGTTAAACTATAATTTCTGATTCAGCATATTCAGTTATATTACCGGATTTCTCTTCAAACATGAAATATCACTCTTTGCGTATCAGGCCTCAGTAACCTGCCTGATCACACGGAGCCAGTTCAGTCCGAGTATCTTTCTGATCCGCTGGTCACTGTACCCGAGCTTCTGCATTGCAATTGTAAGTTGCGGATAATCACTGACATCCTTAATTTCACGCGGCAATTCAGGACCTCCGTCAAAATCGGAACCAAGAGCAATATGATCCTCTCCTACCAGTTTCACACCATAGTCAATGACTTTGGCAAGCTGATCAACATGCATCCAGTATTCGTCAGGGATTGTTCCCCTGAAATTCAAAGGGACCTCCAGAGCCAGCTGCCTGTCTACTTCTTCAATAGTCTGCATTGTTGCCTGTGGTATCAATGAGTGTGGCGTCGTGCCTTTTGGCACTATAGTTTCTGGAGCAGAAGGAGTCTTCTTCCAGGCAGCATATACCGGGTTATTAAAGAGACTGCCGAACTGCACACCAATTACTCCTCCTTTTGCCGCTACAGCCTTTGCAGCTTCATCAGTAATGCAACGGGGATTATCAACAATGTTATAAAATCCGCCATGACTATAAATCACTGGATCGCTGCTTGCTTCAGCAGCCTGAATAATAGCTTCATTTGAGGCATGGGCTACATTAATTACAACTCCCAGATCATTAAGTTCAGCGATGATCTTTTTCCCCAGATCATTAATGCCTCCCCAGTAACTGACATCGGAGCAGGCATCAATAAAAGCTGTTGATGTATTATGTGCAGTGAGCTGTATCGACCTGAGGCCCAGACGGTAGAGAGCCCTCAGCAGGTTTATATCGCCATTCAGATCAAAACCTCCTTCCAGATCGAGGAAAGCAGCCATCTTGCCCTTTTTATTGATCCGTTCAATATCTGAAGCTGTAAGAGCCAGCTCTATTACCGCATCATTCTTTTTTATCTGGTCGAGTGCCAGGTTCATAACACGGAAGGTGTTTTTTGTCTCAAACCTGCCCGGATAATAATGTTCAGGAGTATAGACTGAAAAGAACAAAGCATCGAGCCCTCCTTCCATGGCTCTCGGCAAATCGAAGCTGCCGTCGCTGTAACGCTGACCTATATCGGTGTTCATCAGAATCTCGCGGGTCATTACATGAATATGGCCGTCCATAACAAAGGCCGAGCGATGAAGCTCCGGCAGGGTCTTTGACTTTAAGGCGCCCGTAAGATTAGCTTCAGGCGCAGGAGCGCTCAGGAGTGTTTCTAAAGGATTGATACTTCCTGCGATAGGCAGTATTGTAAGGTTTTTTATCAGGTCTCTGCGTTTCATCAGTCTGTCATTACACTTGGATATTTTATCAGGATCATTTTTTCTATAAAACGAGGCAGTTGTTATGACTCAAAGCCACGTATATATGGAATGTTGGGAGGTCTCTCCCCTTTTTCAAACATAGGTCCTCTTGTGGGCTTATAGCCAATGTTGAGGAATGGGGTTTCAATCCGTCGCCCGACTGCAGAATACTGGCCATTCTCCCAGTTTGATTCCATATACTGGTTCGTGATTCCTGTTGACAAAAGCAGGCGTTCAGCATTGTATGGTTCCTTTCCTGTAACCATCATTTCTGTAATCCAGTGAGGCTGGGCATTTGAGGCGTGGTATTGGGAGTACGGGCCCGGCCAGCCGAGCATTGAGATGATCTCCGCATCTTTCTGACCTTCAATTTCCCCGGCCCAGGTCCAGCCAACGCCTCTACCTGAGATCACCGCTGCTTTTGTTTTGTCGCGGTACTCTATAATGCAGATGCATGGCTGTTTAGCCTCCTGAAAAGTACCGGGCTTCAGCTCAAATTTTCCTGCAACAGAATCAAGCAGTCTGCCTGCCCATTGATTCTTCTCTACCCATTTCCAGGCCTCAGGTCCCCTTACTGACTGAACTGACTTTACTCCTGTCTCACCTCCCTTGCGGAGTTCCACAAAGGCCTGAAGCACATCAATGCAATGAAAAATAGCTCCTTCATCTGAAGCACCGCCAATCACAATTGAATTTTTTATCGGCGTCCCGATAGTAAGCTCTTTCTCTGGCTTGCGGAAATAATATGGTATTGAAGATCCACCGGTCAGGGGGAAGCCCAGTTCACGGGACTTGTCAAACATCCATTTTGCATCATCCCAGTTGTAGGAAAGATGTTTATCGTTAAATACCGGCACCGAGCGTTTACTCTGCTCGAATACCCTTATGACCTGCTGGTAGATCCACCATCGCGGCAGGAGCCAGTGTCCCCTTAGATCGGTTGGATAATTCCCGTGCTCACCGACAATCACAACTCCATCAACAGCGAGTTCCTTTCCGCCAAGCGTCAGGGCTTCTTCTATCTTTTTATATACCGGAATGCCTTTCGACTGGCAGATTTTCTGACCAAGTCCGCTTGATTCGAGCTGATGAATGTAAACTGATACAACATCAACCCTAGAAGGTGTATGGGCTCCCTGCCACCAGTAGCCGTCGAGCAGTTTGGTGAATATCCAGTCAGCATGTGATCCGGGGGCTGCCCAATAGGTTGTCAGACAGGCTATTCGGGGACGTTTTGTCTGTGTTTGCATACCAGTCCCGGCTGCCAAACCTGTCAGCGCTGCCATACCGGCAATGCCCGTCATTCCAAGCATTTCACGGCGGGTGTAGTGTGTATCGGACTTCATTGTTTCAGTTGTTGTAGATTAATTTTCAAGGTATCGTATGATACAAATCTATATAAAAAAAGAGTTTTGTATGGCACCAATTACAAATTGGCGCCAACGATTAAAAAAGCGGACATATAAAAGCCATTTCAGAAAATATTAATTTGTAACTAAGATAATTTTTTAAAGTTTCTGAACCAGAATTTAAGTGTCAAAAATTCTGTTCTGAATAAGATCCCTGGCGGACATAGCCGTCAACCTAAGGGTAGTTTTATGGCAGTAAAGATTGTAATAAGTTTGCAAACTTGCAATTCCACCATAAACCACTCTTAAGTTGACGGCTATGCCCTGGCGGATACTTATAGCTATCAGGGTAAGAAAGTTTGAAATACTTAAAGAAAATCAGTAAAATAATTATTCATATAAGCATCATATCCTTAAAACAATAGTCTTTGATATGAATAAAAGAGTTTGAAACTGAATAAAACTTAATTACAATGGATGAGTCAAAATTAAAAAAGCACCTCACACTTGTTGGAGCTATTCAGATAAGCTTCTCACTTCTTGGACTGCTTGGTGCATTTATCGTATTTTTTTCTTTGAGTTTTGCACGGGGACAAGCGGGTGATGATGAGAACGCCAGAATGGTTCTGGGAATTCTGTCAGCCACTGTGCCATTGGTTCTCGGATCAGTATCGACAGTAGGACTTGTAGGAGGAATTGGACTTCTGGCATATAAACGCTGGGCAAGGTATCTGATGATAATTGTTGCAGCATTTGAATGCCTTGCTATGCCTTTTGGAACAATATTTGGAATTTATGCATTATGGGTTTTAATGAAAGACGAAACCATAAAGCGGTTCAATGAGGGTTAAAATTATGCAATACCTGAGGTCGTGCTGATTATTTGCCCGGCGCTTTTTGGTTTTTTGTGTAATTAATCTTTCATTGTAATTTAAATTATTGCCCAAATGGAACATGCCAAAATAGTCCCCCACCTCTGGTTTGACAGAAACGCGAAGGAAGCTGTCGATTTCTATACATCTGTATTTAAGAACTCCAGACATCTTAATCACAACATTATTGATGACACTCCTTCAGGTCAGGCCGATATTTTTACATTTGAACTGTCGGGGCAGGAATTCACTGCAATAAACGGCGGTCCTATGTTCAGATTCAGTCAGGCGACTTCTCTTTTCGTTTACTGCGGATCGGATGAAGAAATTGAAAGGCTTTACAGGCAACTGGGTGATGGAGGTACTGTACAGTTTCCTCTGGGCAAATATGACTGGAGCCCTAAATATGCCTGGGTAACTGACAGGTTCGGGCTTGGCTGGCAGCTCGACATCGATGATATAAATTCAAAGCAGAAGATAGTACCCTCCTTGCTGTTTGTAAATGAGAACAGGCTAAGGATCAAAGAGGCCATTAACCTGTATACCAGTATCTTTCCCATATCAAGGATCATAATGGAGGTTCCTTATGGGAATGACGCTGATAGGATGAAGGATAATCCTCTTTTTGCACAGTTCAGCCTTTCAGGTTATATAATTAACTCTATGAGCAGTACCCTTGAGCATGATTTTGGATTCAATGAAGCAATATCATTTATGGTATACTGCAAGGATCAGGAGGAGGTGGATTACTACTGGGAAGCTTTTACAAAAGAAGGCACTCCCGGTCCCTGCGGATGGCTCAAGGACAAATACGGTCTCTCATGGCAGATCGTACCTGAGGAGATGAGCAGGCTAATGTCCACCGCTGATAAGAAACAGCTTAAGAGGATCATTGCGGCTATGATGAAGATGTCGAAGCTGGATATCAGCGTGCTCAGGAAAGCAGTCTCCTATTTAGCTGAATAGTAGCAGTTCTTCGGTGATTCAATTTTCTCCTCCTATTTAAGAATTTCCAGTGCCTTGTCCACCAGAGTCAATGGTGCTTCGCCACATCTTCTTTTATAACAGATTCTAAGAAATCAATCATTTTTTCAGACTCTTCAAACATAGGACTGTGTGCTGAGTTTTCAAACAAAATAAATTTCTTTTCAGGAGCTTCTATCATTTCAAAGTATTCTTTAGCAAGAACCGAAGAACATGTATAATCAAACCTGCCTTCAATAAAATAAACCGGTATCTTAAATAGGGTTACGGATTCCTTAAGATCAGTGTCGATGATATCCTTCCAAATAATACTAACACCCGACCTGATTTTTGCCTGCCACATTTTAAATTTCTCACCTGGTGTATAATCCCTGCATAATAACGATGACAGAAATAATCCTGTCACTACTGATTTCATCCCATGCATTGTTCCTATACCAAGTTCATGCATAGCTTTATCACGGATACCGTAATATGCGGATGGTATAGTATCTGAAACAGAAACCTTTACCAGCCTGTTTTCCATCTTTCTCCTGCCCTGTTCCCGGTATTTTGCAAGCATATAATTACATGCGAGTTTTTCAGACTCAAGCTGATTGCTTATCTGAGCAACCCCGAAATAGGCATAATAGAGTTCAGGATGCAGGCTGGCAGCTTTAATTGCGACAAAAGTGCCTCCTGAGTGTCCCATCAGGTAAATTCTATCTTTGCCAAAGCGCTGTTTAAGTATTTTGGCAAGCGTGGTTATATCCTCTATAAGCTGTTCTGTTGTAACATCTTCAACGGAAGCCAAGGGGTCATACGATATCCCAGATCCCCTTTGTTCCCACCATACAACAGTAAATATTCTTTCGAGATGTGAGTTGTATTTCCGATCAAGAAAATAGTCAGGCATACCCCCATGTACATAAAGCAAAACCGGATTTGACCTCCTGGAACTTCTGATAAACATACCTTGTCTTGAGCCGTTTATATCCTCAAATACCTTTTCGGAAAATGAACCGTCAATGATCTTTCCCTCTCTGTCCTTAACCGGAGAAGGTTTACCAGGACTAATAAGTATCAGAACAAGAAGCAACAGGATAAGGAGAGTACTTAACAGGAGTAATATTATCATTATTGTCCGCATTTCTTCAATTTTAAGGATCATTAAGTTAATAGTAATTTAATTATTATTCTGGTCATTCATTATTCTTCTTCCAAATAATAGTCCGGCTGAAAAAGATATCCCTCCGGGTCCTCTTATATTAAAATATGAAGGAGTAGGCCCTGGAATGGAACGGTAACTGATTGCAAAATTAAATCCTGCCGAGCGTGATATAATGACACCATAGATCGAGACAGCTCCTGTGAGTTTACTTAGCAGAATTATGCAAAAACAGACACCCCTTGTAAACATTCAGGAAGTGACATTAAAGACTTTATAGTTGATAATTTTCTTCCAGACAAGGGAAAACTAACAGATAGGAACTTCTTTATATTCAATTAAAAACCTTTTCTCGGAACATTAATAATATCTTCTTTTCCATGGGTGTTACGTGCCCTTTTTTCACCAGAATTGAACTGATAACTCAATTTGAACCAGAATGGGATAAGCGGCAGCTGAAGATCTCCCTCTGTCCTGATATAAAGGCCCTCTGTATAAGTCTTATTACCATGATAAGCAAATGATCTTGTGAACGGAAGTGCAGTAACAACACCTGCCCTGAATTTTTTCAGTAAGGTTTTTTCAGCTGATAACATCCACAGGGGATCGCTGCAATATTCCGACTGCATGTCAATATAAGGACTGTTGTACTGCAATTGAAATGAAACAGAAAATTCATGTCGGAAAGTTGCAATTGCAGATAATCCTGATTCCAGGGCAATTTTGTTCCTTGATGAAACATGATTTGCCTGTGCAAAAGAGTTTGCTGACGTGTAGCTGTTGAAAAATCTGATCCAGGGTGTTATTGTGATAATCCTGTTAAGCTTCAGCGGACCTGAGAACTGTATGCCATACCTGCTCAGAGCACCCAGGTTTCCTATTCCTGACTCAACAAAACCACTGTCTTTGACAACAGCATACCGGCTTATTGAATTACTTTCTTTCTCATAAAACAGTCCTGCTGAGAGAAAACTATCTCCTGCAGATCCTGACCAGGTCAAAGAAAGCCTGCGGGTTATCTCACCTTTTATACCGGGATTGCCAATGACGGCAGAGAAAGGATCGGTGTTGCTGTAATATGGATTCAGCTCATAAATGTTTGGCCTTCTCAGAGTTGAGTTATATGAGAATTCAAGCGACTGCCTGGCAGTCAGTTTCCTTGTTAAAGACAGACGTGGTAATACAGCCATACCTGAATAAAGTGAGCTGTCCTTTATGCCTGTTCCCGATTTTTCTGCCCTCAATCCTGCAATCAAGGTATTTTTATCAGATGTAAATGTAAGCGATGACCAGCCTGCAGCTACATCCTCTTCGTACATGAATCCTGCCGGCTGTCTGTCTTTCATATTCTGCAACCTGGCCTTGATGCCGGCATCCAGCCTGAACTTCTCGCTAAAAGGTATGCTATAATCCAGTTTAATACTTCCTGAATTCTGCAAAGGCCTGGTCAGGGATGAAAAGCGGGATAATATCTCCCGGTCTGCTCCGATGTACTTATAATCAGTGCCGTTTGATGCCCTGAAAGAGCTGAAATTGAATTCAAACGAGAGTTCACTCCCCGGCTTCGCAAAAGCATGCCTGTACCACAACGAATAATGGGTGTTCAGGTTTTTATCGGAGTCGTCTTTCTGGAGTTTAAGGCCATTCTCCCCTTCTCTGTCCTTTACCAGATATTCTGCACTGCCATCAAATTCTGCAGAAAACGGATTCAGATAAGAATAGAGGCTAAACTGGTTGTTTTTGTTAATCTGATAATCAAGTCCCAGATGAAAAACATTTGACCAGTCCTTCTGCCTTACAAACTGATTTGCCGTAATTTCAGTTTTCCCGGAACTGTTTTCCACCTTCCTGTAACCCGATTCAGTAATGTCAAAATAACTGAAAGAACCTGTATACGAGGCGAAGAGTTCAGCATTCCCCTTTATGAAAGATGTGCTTATGGAAGGATGGGAATAGATAATTGATTTCAGGACAGGCACTTCCACAGAAATATTACCATTCAGACCCTCTCCTGTCCTTTCTTTCATAACGATATTTATCACACCTGATACTGTTGCATCATATTCCGGTCCAGGAGAATTCAGTATTTCAACCCTGTCGATATCTTCAGGACTGATACGGCTTACATAATTTTTATCCCTGTCTTTTCCGTCAACCTGAATTATAATATCTGATTTCCCGTTTACTGATATATTCTTCATGAGGTCAATCTGAATACCAGGAATATAGCCAAGCAGGTCAGTACCGGTAGCAGAAACCCCATTCAGTTTTTCATTAGTAAAAAATACTGTCCTGTCAGCTTCTTTTTTTGCTTTTATCCGTTCACCTGAAACAATAACTTCCTCAAGTATCGCAATTTGTTGTTGTAGAATTATCTCCCCCATATTCGAATCTGATACGAGATTCACTTCAACAATAAATGGCTGATAACCTAACGCACTGATTCTTAACCTGTAATTTCCGGCTGCAAGCGGGCCGGCTGTAAAATTACCTTCATAATCACCTGATACTCCGGTCAGAAAAACCGAATCGGGTAAATGACTAATTGCAATAGTTGCAAAAATCACAGGTTCATGACTTTGCCTGTCTGTAAGCTTGCCCTGTATAATAAACCGGGCATCTCCCTGACCATTTAAGGTGAATAACAGTCCAAATAATAAAAAGAAAGAAAAGACTGTCCAACTGCAGCATTTTTCGTGTAAAATTGTTTTCATAGGTTCCTTTAATGATTTTAAATTTTTAATAACAATGCTGCAAAATGAAACAATAAGACATTATGCTCCAATGTATTGGGATATACAGCAAGGAATTGTTATGAAGTGCCGTAAGCTTGTTACGAAAAGCAAGATGCTGTTATGAAAAACAAGGTATCCTAATTAAGCTTTGAGAAAGCTTCGTCAAATTTCGGGATATTATTTCTTGAAACAGGAATAAGTGAACCGGTATCTGAAAGAGTCAGCTGGTACCCCAGAATATTACCTTTCTTTCCTGTTATCTTTTTCATATTCACGATGAAAGCCCTGTGTGTCCGAAGAAGATCCGGAAAAGCTTTCAATTGCTCCTCCACATTAGTTATTGAGTTTCGTATTGTCTCTTTTTTGATAACATTGTCCTTAATCAGGCAGAAAACAACATAATTGCCGTCTGACTCAGCATAAATGAACTGGTCGGGAAAAAAGCTTAGTTCCTCTTTCTTAAGCCTGGAATTTATAATAACCAACGGCTCTTTTTCAGTTTTTTCCTGTTGTGATAATTTGCCTGCTGTTTTGCCGGCATCGTCCGGATCAAGCAGATAACGGTAATTAAGTGCCGAAAAAAAGAGAAAAGGTAATAATCCGAGGAGGAAAGCCCTGCTCACAGAGTCAAAATAAGTACTTAAATTAAGCCTGTCAGCTGGTGCTTCAACAAAAAACCCCATGAGCCAGATCACAGTACCCACACCGCATAGGACAAGTAGTACCGAACATGCTTCTCTTACCAGGGTCCAATCTTTGACATCAGAGAACCACCTGATGCGGCCAAGAAGCCATTCGAAAATTATTACCGACAAGCCTGTGCCAACACTGTAAATGGCTATTGTAGCAACAAAACTGAGTGACTGTGAAGCCGTTGTATCAAGAGGCTTGTAAAGAATGACAAAGAGAAAGGTAAAGAGAGCAATTATTACAGCGCCAGCCCCGGGATTTTCAATAAGGTAATTTCGGGGATATTTTTTCTTAAGCAAAAAGCCGAACATAACATTATTTTGTAGTAATAAAAATACATGAATTATGTTCAATGCTGCCAGCTGCATTGAGATTTTTTAAAGTAAGCAAATGTAAGGTTTTTGTAAGATTTTGTAAGAGTAGTACTGTTATCATCTGGCTTCTGAACATTACTTGTATTCCGGATTTTAGTTTTGATTTTGGCATTATGAATATCTTTGCCAGTGCAATGCTCAATGTTGCATTTTTGCTATGGACTGATTCAGGAACAGACTCTGATGGATGATGGACCCGGTAAACACTTCTATGAAAAATAAGATGGAAAAACATAAAATCACCTGCGTAAAATGTGGTTATTCCTTCGACAGGACAAAAGAATACAAGCACTGTTCAAACTGTTTTGCCTGCACCGGATGCGAGATTTATTACTGTCCCTCCTGTGATAATGAAATCATTATAATACCAATGAAGAAATTTGATTAGCTTTTAAAAATGCAAAATATATCATCTTGCGTATTTTGTCTTCCTTTCTGAGTATATTTGCTCAGCTTATTGCCTAAAAATTTCACCACTATGCCGGAAGACGATAAGAATACAATCCTGCAACTCCAGACCAGGATTAGGGATTTAGAGGAAAAACTGGCATCAGCTGCTTTTGACAACACCGCGCAGAGACTTAAACAGGCAGAACTTGTAACCGGAACAGGAAACTGGGAATTGCATCTCAGCACAGGGAAAATGTACGGTTCAGAAGGCGCCATGAAAATATACGGGCTGAAATCCTGTGAGTTAAACTATGACGAAGTAAAAACCATACCTCTGCCTGAGTACCGGCAATTAATGGACAAGGCTGTTAAGGATCTGATAGATGAAGACCAGCCATACAACATAGAATTTAAAATCAGGAACAGGGAAAATGGCAAGATACTTGATTTACACTCCACAGCATATTTTGACAGAACTAAAAACATGATTTTTGGTGTTATACGCGATATAACTGAACAGAAATCAAATGAGGCTGAACTCACAAAACGAAGTGACAATCTTGCCATTCAGCTAAAAATCTCAATGGACCTGCTTGAAAAGGCTGACAGGAAAAGTGTGCTGATTAACATTCTTGAAGGTACAAACAGGCTGGTGGGACTTGATACAGCTGCTGTGTATTCAATTGATGGTGAGCTACTTATGCTCGAATCGACAATTCCTCCCCTCCCTGACAATTTTCCGGATGAATTCCGTAAGGCACTGCTGAAAAACCATCCGCATATTGCAAAGGCACTTAATTCAAAACAACCTCTTATTATCAGGGATATCTTTGAATCTGAACTCACTGCTGAAGAAAAAACAATAATTGAAGCCAAGGGAATGAAAAGCCTCCTGTTCATACCTCTCAAAGCCTCTGGTCAGAATTATGGAATAATAATTTTAGGTTCTACAGGACATATACACGAGTTCAGTAACACTGAGATTGCAATCTGCAGAACTATATCAAACATTGCATCGCTTGCACTTGAGAATTCAATCCTTATTTCAAATCTGAGAACCGCAAGGGATAAAGCAGAGGAGAGTGACAGACTTAAAACTGCCTTCCTGCATAACATTTCTCATGAGATAAGGACGCCACTTAATGCAATTATCGGTTTTTCAGGCTTCCTTGAACAATCAGACCTCAACGAGAGTGAACGCAGAAAATATATTGACATAATCAACCTGAGCAACACGCAGCTTCTTAATATCATAAACGACATTTTCAATCTTTCACATATCGAAGCAGGCCAGATGGCTATAAGGGAAGATAAAACTGACATCATGTCGGTTCTTAACAACCTGTACAACCAGTACCTTCCGGTAACAGAACAGAAAGGTCTTTTGTTAAAGCTTGATATTCAGAGCAATAAGGACAACATCTGTAATATCAGAACAGATGAGGGAAAACTTATCCAGGTCATTTCAAACCTGCTTAACAATGCAATCAAGTTCACAGATACAGGCAGCATAATCCTCGGATGTCAGTTAACAGACAGGAAAATTAAGTTTTATATCGAAGATACCGGTATAGGGATACCACAGAAAGATATAAAAAGGATCTTTGAAAGATTCTTCCAGGTAGAGAAACCAAAATCAGACACATATTCAGGAGCCGGACTGGGGCTGTCAATTTCGGATGCTTATGTGAAAATGATGGGTGGAGAGCTGAAAGTTGAATCAAGCCCGGGGCAGGGATCAAAGTTCTGGTTTGAGATTCCATACAAGCCTGCTGATACAGTACAGACTGAGCAGGTTCCGGAAAGCAGCCCTGTTGAAGTCACAAGCCCTAAAACAATTCTCGTGGCAGAAGATGAAAGTTCAAATGCACGTCTGCTTGAATTGTATCTTAAAAAGCTGAATGCAAAAGTAGTGCTCGTCTCAAACGGAAGAGAAGCAGTTGAATATTGTACAAATGAGATAGTTGACCTGGTTCTGATGGATATTAAAATGCCTGTGCTTGACGGGTACTCGGCAACTGAACAGATAAAGAAGATCAGGCCCGGAATGAACATTATCGCACAGACAGCTTACGCCACTGCAGCCGACAAGCTTAAAGCCATGAATTCAGGCTGTTGCGACTTTATACCAAAACCAATCAACAAGGCAGAACTTCTCTCCACTGTTCAGAAATACCTGAACGGATGATTTTCTTCCTCCGGGAACACCTTATCTGATACAATTAATTTTTATCCAGCCGGGGCTGTGGTGAAAAGTCAAAACCGGACTTCACGACTGCCCTTAATACAGCTTTCAATTGCAGCAGCGATTGTATTGAACAACTAAATTATACGTATTGTTAAACTTCCTTAAAAACATAACTGCAGGAGAGAAATATTGAACCATCCGGGGTGAAAATGGTTATTGCGTTAAGGACCATCAGTATTTATAAACTCTTCAACATAATGGAAAAGGACATCAATACGCTTCATTCTTTTTTAAGCAGATACAGTAATGCCGTGATTGCATTTTCAGGAGGTGTTGACAGCACTTTCCTTGCCAGGGCAGCAAAGGACATCTATGGTGATAAGCTTTTGCTCGTTACAGCAACATCGAGCACTTATCCCTTTTATGAACTTGAGGAGGCAAAATCGCTGGCAGCGGACCTGGGCATAAAGCACAGGATAATTGTATCAGAAGAACTTGATATACCAGGCTATTCCGACAATCCTCCCGACAGGTGCTACTACTGTAAAAGTGAGCTCTTCGGGAAGATAAAGTTTATAGCAGAGCAGGAAGGCTATGCAGCAGTATTTGACGGCACGAATGCAGATGAACTGAAGGATTTCAGGCCCGGACAGAAGGCAAAAAAGGAAACAGGCGTTATATCGCCGCTGGCTGAAACAGGCTTTACAAAACAGGATATCAGGCTATGGTCAGGAAAATATGGCCTCCCGACAGCTTCTAAACAGTCCTATGCCTGCCTGGCTTCCAGATTTCCTTACGGGGAAAAGATAACAAAGGAAAAACTCGACAGGGTTGGTCAGGCAGAATATGAACTCCGGAACCTTGGATTCACACAATTCCGGATACGCAGTCATGAAAACCTTGCAAGGCTTGAATTCGTAACAGCTGAGCTTGAGAAGGCCTGGCATGCTAGAAAGGAAATTGTTTTTCTTTGCAAAAAGGCAGGCTTCAACTATGTTACAATCGATCTTGAAGGCTACAGGACAGGAGCCATGAATGAGGTATTATCTGAGCCGGAGAAGCTGAGGATAATGAAGAAATAAGTTGGAATAATAATAACTAATGCTCATCAGAAAACTTTTAAGTCATCTCCTTTTATTATTTTTGTTCTATGAACATAAAAGCAAAGCCGGTATTCGACAAACGGATTTTCTGGGATGTTAACTTTGAGCTGATCGACTATGATGCAAAGGCAAACTTTGTCATTGAAAGGGTTTTCGAACGTGGTGATGTTGAGGATATCCGTCAATGCAGAAGGTATTATGGCGATGAAAAAGTGACTGAAGCTCTTCTAAAGGCTAAATACCTGCCCCTTCATACTATTCATTTTGCCAGTGCAATAATTGATAAGCCACTTAATGAATTCAGATGTTACATACTGAGACAGTTGAACCCGGGACTTTTTCCCTACTGAATTCTTTAATGGGGATGAAATCCCTTAAGCAATTTTCGCTTGTGGGAGGAACCGCTTTATCGTTACGGTACGGTCATCGCAGTTCTGTTGATCTTGATCTTTTCTATCACGAAAAATTTGATCATCAACCGATAATCAGGGACCTTGAAGAAACCTTCGGGAATAGATTCGTTTACAAGAAACAACAAACAGATTTTGGTATTTTTTGTTTCATTGATAATATTAAAGTTGATATAGTTTACTTTCCTCACCAGCCAATTGCGAAAATTGAGGAAATTGACAATATAAGAATGTACAGCAACGCTGATATTTCAGCAATGAAAATACAGGCCATACTGGGCAGGGGGAAGAAAAAGGATTTCTATGATTTGCACGAATTGCTGCATCATTACCTGCTGCAGCAGATGATGGACTGGCATAAACAGAAATATCCAAGCCAGATGCTGGCAATCAGCATCCCACATGCTATCACTTATTTTGCTGATGCAGATGAAAGTGAAACACCAGTGAGCTTTAAAAATCAAAACTGGGAGCAGATTAAAAAGGGTATCTCAAAGTATGTAAGCAATTATCTCAGGTGACACCTGAAAAAATAATTCATTAATGATGAATTTCATTTACCTGAAATACTCCTGTCCTTTGTGACATCCTTCAAGTCCTTTGTGGTTAAAGAATTTCCCGCTTAGCTTTAATTTTATCAAATAAAAAATCCGGATTTCACTGATATTTATAAAAATATTATAATTTTGTTTCGGGAAATCCCGAAATGAAATTATATGCCAGGGAAGAAAACACCGGTAAGCGATAAGCAGAAGAAAATTGCACGATACGCAAAGGCTCTGTCGAACCCTACAAGGGTATTTATCCTTGAATACCTGGCAGATAACCTTAACAAATGCTGTTACAGCGGCGATATGGCCGAGATACTGCCGATTGCCCGTTCTACTTTATCAGAACACCTGAAGGAGCTGAAGGAGGCCGGACTGATACAGGGAGAAATAAATCCTCCCTATATCAAATACTGTATTAATCCCGAGAACTGGGAAGAGGCAAGACTGATGTTCGCTAAACTGTTCAGAATATAAAAATTTTAATAATATGTTTCGGATATTTCCGAAATGAAGTAAAAAAACAACAATATGGAAATTAAGATCTTAGGCACCGGATGCCCGAAATGCAAATCGCTTGAAAAACTTACCCGTGACGTTGTTGAGAAGATTGGAATCCAGGCAAATGTCACCAAGGTGGAGGACATAACAGAGATAATGAAATATCATGTTATGTCAACTCCTGCCCTTGTAGTCAATGAAAAAGTTGAAATCAGGGGAAGGGTTCCTTCAGAAGCAGAAATAAAAGAGGTATTGTCGAAATATTAGCCAAATGAAAAAAATAATCCTTTTTGCAGCAGTCCTGGCCATAATTGCCGGTAGTATTTCATGCAACAACCAGGCAGATAAGAAAGAACATCCTGCGGAGACAGCCACAGCAGATGTGAATGTTTATTATTTCCATTTCACACGAAGATGCGCCACATGCATGGCAGTTGAAGAAAATGCCCGAAAGGCAATTGAGTCCTTATACCCGAATGAACTTAACACAGGTGAATATTCTTTTGCCTCATTGAACCTTGATGATGCCGGCACAAAGGAGATTGCAGACAGGCTGGGAGTTGGCGGGCAGGCTCTGATTGTGGTCCGTGGTGAAAAGAAGATTGATATCACGGCCTCAGCATGGATGGCTGCTCACGACCCTGAAAAAATGAAGGCAGAAATAAAGTCTGGCATCGATAAGATATTGTTTTAAATATGGATTTCTTACGGGGCATACTTGAGAACTCACAATATTCTGTTGTAACAGCGCTTATACTGGGCCTTATGACAGCAATAAGTCCATGCCCTCTTGCTACAAACATCTCTGCAATAGGCTTCATAAGCCGGGATATTGAGAACCGGAAAAGAGTATTTGCAAATGGATTGATTTACACACTCGGACGGGCAATAAGTTATACCGGACTGGCTTTGATTATATATGCCGGTGCGAGTCAGATGAATTTATCCAGATTGTTCCAGGGATGGGGTGAGAAATTACTGGCGCCGTTTCTGATAATTGCCGGATTATTGATGCTTGATGTTATTAAAATAAATTTTCCGGGCTTCACCGGCCTGACTGATAAAATTGCAGATAAAGGCAAGGGAAGTTATTGGAGCACACTGATTCTCGGTATTGTTTTCGCTCTCGCATTCTGCCCGTACAGTGGTGTTCTGTATTTCGCAATGCTCATTCCAATGACAGTTGCAGGTGCAGACGGTTTGTATCTGCCTCTTGTATTTGCACTGGCAACCGGATTGCCGGTCATAATTTTCGCCTGGCTTCTTGCCTACTCTGTCGGAAGTGTGGGAAGACTGTACAACAAGATAAGAACATTTGAGCTGTGGTTCAGACGTGCAATAGCAGTTATATTTATAATAGTCGGCATATATTATATCTTAAGGATTTATGTGCTTAGTTGAAATTAAGCCAAAAGGATGAACAAGAAAATACATAAAAAGAACATTGACGGCAAGTTAATAATTCCACTACTCCTGCTTCCTGTCTGGTTTTTAGTTTACCGGTCCCTGCAACCGATTACTGACTGGTTTATTGATGATATCCTGAAGATGCCTGCAGGCACACACTTTACAGAGGCATTAAGATTCTTTGTTTTTGAAGTTCCGAAGGTTTTACTGCTACTGACACTTATAATATTCTTTGTTGGAATAATACGCTCCTGGTTTTCACCTGAGAAAACGCGCAAAGCACTCGAAGGAAAGTCACTTTACACCGGAAATGTTATGGCATCGATGCTTGGCATTGTCACACCTTTCTGTTCCTGTTCTGCTATTCCATTATTTCTTGGCTTTGTTGAGGCAGGAATACCGATCGGTGTTACGTTCTCCTTTCTTATCGCATCACCAATGATTAATGAGGTTGCCATAGCACTGCTTTTCAGCATGTTTGGATGGAAGACAGCAGTCATTTATGTTGTTTCAGGACTGTTTATCGCAATAAATGCCGGATGGATTATCGGCAAACTGAATCTCGGTCACTGGGTTCAGGACTGGGTTTACAAGTCTCAATCTGGCAACCAGGATGCCGGATATGAAAAACTGAAATTTTCAGAACGCATACAGTATGGATATAATTCGGTAAGGGAAATAGTGGGCAAAGTATGGATTTATGTAGTAATCGGGATTGCAGTAGGTGCAGGAGCACATGGGTATGTTCCTGAGGATTTCATGTCCTCCCTGATGGGCAAGTCTGCCTGGTACAGCGTTCCATTATCAGTTATTATAGGTGTACCCTTATATTCAAATGCTGCCGGAATAATCCCGATAGTATCGGTATTGATTGAAAAAGGTGCATCACTGGGAACTGCACTGGCATTCATGATGGCTGTTATAGGTCTTTCACTTCCGGAGATGATAATTCTTAAAAAAGTCCTTAAACTCCCGTTCATTCTGACATTTGCCGGCATAATGGCAACAGGTATCATGCTTATAGGCTTCCTTTTCAATGCAATAATGTAATCCATTAAGAACTTAAATTATATCTTATGAAGACAATAGGTTTTATCGGTGGAGGGCGCATTACCCGGATCCTGCTCAATGGATTTAAAAATGCAAAAGTTTCATTCGGAAAAATCTCTGTATATGAAACAGATGAAGCTGTACTGAAAGTCCTGAAGTCTGATTTCCCTCAAATAGAGACTTCAGACACTGATCCATCTGTGGCTGCTTCTTCAGACTGGGTATTTATAGCACTGCATCCCCCGGTACTGATGGAAACACTGGCAAAAATTAAAAATTCAATCAGGAAAGATACTCTTGTAGTATCACTGGCACCCAAAATAACAATTGAAAAGATCAGAACTGTCATCCCGGAGGTTAAAAACATTGCCCGCATGAATCCCAATGCTGGCACCTATGTTAATAAAGGATATAATCCGGTTTGTTTTGCAAGTTCAGCTGACAAAAATATTGTAAATGAGTTTCTTACGATCTTTGAAAAATTAGGCCAGGTACCTGTGGCAGAGGAAAGCAAGATAGAGGCTTATGCAACAATAAGCGCAATGGGACATACCTATTTCTGGTATCAGTTGCAGGAGTTAAAGGAGCTCGCACTTTCATACGGTTTGTCAGAAACTGAAGCAAATGAAACAATAACTGCAATGCTGTGGGGAACCACTGAAACGCTTTTCAATTCAGGTTTGAAGTATAATGAGGTAGTTGACCTGGTACCAGTGAAACCAATGGCTGAGCATGAAAATACAATAAGAGAGTATTACAAAACCTGCCTAAATGGCATTTATCAGAAAATTAAACCGTTATAGTAAGTGAGCATGAAAATATTAATACTATGTACCGGTAACAGTTGCCGCAGTCAGATGGCACATGGCTTTTTACAGTCATTTGATAAGCGGATGACAGTTTTCTCTGCAGGAACTATCCCTGCCGAAAATGTCAATAAAAAGGCTGTGCTTGTTATGATTGAAGCCGGGATTGACATCAGCCGGCACAGGCCTGAATCAGTAGAGCGCTATCTTAATGAACAATGGGATTATGTCATAACTGTATGTGATGACGCAAATGAGACCTGTCCTGTCTTTGCCGGAAGGGTTAAGCACCGCCTCCATATAGGTTTTGAAGATCCTTCAAAAACACATGGTTCTGAGGAGTTTATAATGAGTGAATTCCGTAGGATAAGAAATGAGATACATGAAAAATTCAATGCATTGTATTTAAATAAAATCAAACCTGCATTATGAACAAATCGGAAAAAGCTATTGAGTACTTCAGAAGTAAATTCAATTGCTCACAGTCAGTCTTCACAGTTTTTGGAACAGAACACGGACTATCAGAAAATGATTGTCTTAAAACTTCCTGTGCTTTCGGAGGAGGCATGGGCCGGCAGCAACTTATATGTGGTGCAGTTACAGGTGCACTTATGGCCCTGGGAATAAAATACGGCAAAGCCATGGGTGATCCTGATGAAAACAAGCAGCTTACTTACGAAAAGACACGTGAGTTCTTCAATGAATTTATCAGACTGAATGGTTCAACATCATGCAGGGAATTGCTAAAAGGCCTTGACATGAATGATCCCGACGATCACAGGAAGATAATCGAACAGGGATTATTTGATACGCTGTGCGAAAAATATGTGACTGATTCTGTCAGAATAGTAGAAGAAACAGAGAGGAAAAAATGAAAGGAAAAGATTTAAAACAAACTGTAATAGAAAAATACGGAGAGATAGCCAGACAATCCAAAGATCAGGCCGGAGGATCATGCTGCGGCAGTTCCTGTTGCTGCTCCGGACCTGATTACACAGTGTTCAGCGAAAATTATGAAAACCTTGCAGGCTATGATCCTGATGCTGACCTGAACCTTGGCTGCGGCATTCCCACACAGTTTGCGGGCATAAGGAAAGGTGATGCAGTGCTCGATCTGGGCAGTGGAGCCGGCAATGATTGTTTTGTTGCCCGTGCTCTTGTCGGTGAATCAGGTCAGGTCACGGGTATCGATTTTACGGAAGAGATGCTGAAAAAAGCCGGGGACAACAACCTGAAGCTTGGTTATACCAATGTGAAATTTGTTAAGGGAGATATTGAAAAAATGCCCCTACCCGACAATCAGTTCGATGTGGTAATATCAAACTGTGTCCTTAATCTAGTTCCGGACAAGAAGAAGGCATTCCGTGAGATTTACCGTGTCCTCAAGCCTGGCGGGCATTTTTGTGTTTCAGATGTTGTGCTGAAAGGCTACCTCCCCGAAAAACTAAGGACAGATGCTGAGATGTATGCAGGTTGCGTTTCAGGAGCAATTCAACTTAATGATTATCTTGATATTATCAACAAGAATAAATTTCTTAATCTGCAGATTCATAAACAGAAAGAGATCTCTCTTCCTGATGAACTACTCAAAAAGTACATGACCTGTGATGAACTGGAACTGTTCAGAAACGGGCAGGTTGGTATCTTCAGTGTAACAGTTTCAGGTTATAAATAATAAACAGACAGCATTATGCCATCCACAAAACGTTTAAAATTTACTGACCGTTATCTTACCCTCTGGATATTCCTGGCAATGTTCATTGGAGTAATTGCAGGGTGGTTGAGTCCGGATATTGCAGAATTCTGGAACAGCCTTTCATCAGGCACAACAAACATTCCGATAGCAATCGGACTTATTGTGATGATGTACCCACCCCTGGCAAAGGTGAAGTATGAAGAACTGGGCGATGTATTCCGGAATACAAAGGTCCTGGGATTGTCGCTTTTTCAAAACTGGATAATTGGTCCCGTTTTGATGTTCATCCTTGCAATCATCTTCCTACGGTTCAATATCGATTATATGTACGGACTGATCTTAATAGGCCTGGCGCGATGCATAGCCATGGTAATTGTATGGAATGAACTGGCAAAAGGAGACAATGAATATGCAGCCGGGCTGGTTGCATTTAACTCAATATTTCAGGTTTTGTTCTTTTCGGTGTACGCTTACCTGTTCATCGCCGTACTGCCTGCCTGGTTCGGACTTCCGACAAATGAAACAGTTGCACAGAAAACTATGGGACAGATTGCAAAGAGTGTGTTCATCTACCTGGGGATTCCGTTTATTGCCGGCTTCCTTACAAGGTTCATACTTATCCGTGTAAAGGATAAAGACTGGTACAACACCAGGTTCATTCCTAAAATCAGTCCACTGACACTGATTGCACTTCTTTTTACAATAATTGTAATGTTCTCATTAAAAGGAGAATACATAATCAAAATTCCTCTTGATGCAGTTCGTATTGCAATACCGCTTGTAATATATTTCCTTGTAATGTTTATAGTTTCCTTCATAATGAGCAGGAAAGCCGGGGCTAATTATGAACAATCCACTACCCTTTCCTTTACGGCGGCAAGCAACAACTTTGAACTTGCAATAGCAGTGGCAATCTCTGTATTTGGGATAAATTCAGGCGAGGCATTTGCCGCTGTGATAGGTCCTCTTGTTGAGGTCCCTGTAATGATAGGACTTGTCAATGTGGCTTTCTGGTTCAGGAGGAGACTGTTCGGGGTTAAGGAGTAAATGAAGTAAATCAAACCTGAACAATAGTAAATTGAGAAAGTTTCCTTTCAGTGTTGAAAAAACAGGTATCAGAACCTGAACAACTCTTTTATTTTATCTGTCTGTCTCCGTGACACCTCAATTTCCAATCCATTCCTGAGTTTTAGTTTTATTTTACCGTTGAACCAAGATACAACCTTTTCTATGAAGTTCAGGTTAATAATCTGCTGCCTGTTTATTCTTAGAAACATCGCTGGATCTAATACAGTTTCATAATGATTGAGTGATTTCAGCACCAATGGCTTGTGCCTGTCAAAATACACCTGTGTATAATTCCCGACTGATTCAAGTAGAAAGACGTCTTTAATTTTTACAAACCAGCATTTATCGCCATCCTTAATAAAAACCTGACATGATTCCGAGAGATACTTTGTTAAAACTTTTTCATTTTGAAAATGAACTTTCGCACGCTCGATTGACATATTTAGTCTTTCGTATGAGATAGGCTTCAGCAGATAATCAATTGTATTGAATTCAAAAGAACGAATGGCATACTGATCAAATGCTGTTGTGAAAATGACTGCAGGTACTTCATCAAGTTCCTCAAGAAGTTCAAAACCATTTTTCCCTGGCAGATGAATATCCAGGAACAAAAGGTCAGGACTGTCACTGCGGATGAATTTTAAAGCATCTTCTGAACTACCGAATTCACCAGCTATTTGTATTTGTGGAAATGTTTTAAGCATTTCACATAATTCCCTGCGAGCCAACCTTGAATCTTCAATTATGATACTTTTTATCATTACCTTTTTATCTTAATAATTGCTTCTACGAAAGAATTATCACTTTTTAAATCAACCACAGCCCGTTCACCATAGAGCAAAAATAACCGGGATTCAATATTCTTCAATCCTATTCCCTCCGAATATGCCAAACTATCTCTGTTTTCAAGAGTTCCGTTATTTTTAACGCTGATTTTAAGTATGTCAACATCTTTAAGAATTGATATGTAAATATTGTTTTCCGTTAATAAAGAGTGAGCGATTCCATGCTTAATTGCATTTTCAGCCAGCATCTGAATTATCATAGGTGGAATGAGTTCATTTTCTAAATCTTTACCGACAATAATCTCATACTTAAGCCTTTCCTCATATTGAATTTTTACCAGTTCCATATAGAAGTTTACCATTTTCAATTCTTCAAATATGGCAACTTCTTTCTTTTCTGCATTTTGAAGGGAATACCTGAATAAATCAGAAAAATTTGTAAGCATCTTTCTCGCTCGATTCTGGTCCTCAAGAATCAGAGCTCTGATATTATTAAGGGTATTGAAAATAAAGTGTGGATTGATCTGTAGTTTCAGAATATCTAACTGAGCTTTATTAATCTCTGCTTTTAATCTCCATTTTTCTATTTCCGAGAAATGATAATGTTTGACTAAATGATATCCAAAATATAGCAAACACCAGATAAGCATGATCATGGCCAGGGGAAAAATATTCTCCAGAATATCATTTAGTGTTATTGATTTTGAAATAATGAACCTGGCAGCAATACTTACCAGAAAGATCCAGATCAAAGTCAGGGAAATAGCTGAAAAAAAGACAAACACTGAAAGTTTGCCTTTTTTCCATTTTATCCAATTAATTTTCATACAAACTGACCGAAAAACCGAGCTTACCAGAATACCTCCAACAGGCAGTCCAAGGGCATTAAAAGCAAGTATCCATGCAGGTAATCCACCTGAATATACCTGAAAACCATAATTAACAAGTCCTATAAATCCCCACCCGGTTAACTGTAACAGCCAGAAATACTTATTCTCCTTAAGTCCCATTTCAGTTGAGATTAATAATCCATGAAGATACTTTTAATAACGCTGCAGGATTTATGGTTTCATCTATTTTTCCGTATTCTGATACAGCTCCTGTTTCTGCTCTTTGCAGAATATGGTTCAATCCTTCCATTGGTTCAATTACAACACTTTTGTTGTCAGTATTTTCAAGTGCTTCCTGAATGGCAGCAAGATTACTTTTGTAATTTACCTGGCAATCAAGAGTTCCGTTCAAAGCCAGTACCGGGCAGGAAACTGATTTTAAATATTCTGAAGGAATATAGGACACAAAATAGCGAAACCAGTTATTTGTAAGTTGTTTCACTTCCATTTCAATTTTTATCTCAGGTTTTGATTTTTCTTCAGTACCTTCTGGGTATTTAGCATATTCAGCCTTCAAAATTTCACTTAAGCCTTCTGCAACCTGTTCTTTGTTTTGAAAACTGTTGTCTTTCAGATAGCTGAGTGATTTCTTAAATGTTCCAACAGTTAAATGTATGATGTTTTCAGGAACACTCTCCAGGATCATTATATCTTCAACTTGCCTGACAAGCAATTGATCAATAGGAATACCTGGTCCGGCAAGCATAACAATGAAATCCACATTACTATTTCGGGAAGCAACAATGGGCGCAATCATACCACCTTCACTGTGCCCGATTAAACCTATTGATATATTTTTCAAATCTTCTCTTGATCGCAGGTAATCAATAGCTGATTCCACATCATCTGCAAAGTCGAGCGAAGTAGCTTCACTAAACTGACCTGTAGATTTTCCCACACCTCTGTCATCATAACGCAACACTCCTATTCCCTGCTTCGTGAGCCAGTCTGACCAGACTAAGAATGGTCGTTGATTGAATACTTCTTCATCCCTGTTCTGAGGTCCTGACCCGGAAATAAGAATAACAATTTTGCCTGCTTTTTTATCCTTTGGCAGAGTCAATGTCCCTGAAAGGACTATATTGGCTTTGCTGTTTCTGAAAGAAACTTCTTCTCTTAAATATGGAAAATCAGTAGGATCCTGAGGCCGTCCGGTCATGCATTTTGCTTCTCTCGTTCTTGTAAGCACTAATATACTTTTTTCTTTCTCATTTTCCAGTATTCCCCTTATTGTATCAAAACTGTTATTGGCTAAACCACTAAAAGTCATCCCATAAGATTGTACAGATAATGATAACTTATTATTCACGAAACTTACTGTCTGAGCCGGTAATCCGTAAGCTTTCCGGTCAGGATTATCAAGGGTGACTTCAATCAAATCCGAATCCCGGGAGATATGAAATACAATCATCTCTTTCATGTTCCCCGAGTTGAATAGCCCATTCCAGTCTCCTGCAATATTTTGAGCGTTCGATGATATCGCAGCAACTATCACAACTAATAATAATACTCCTTTTTTCATATTTTTTATTTTTAAATTATCCGACAAAACTATTTTCACAAATCCAGGATTATTGCAAAAAAGTGATGAATGGAAAAATAAAATTATGGATGGTAATTTTAGTACAATGAAACTAATCAGCCATCAAATTGATAACCTGTCATTTTTTTTGCATAAAATAAAACCAGCAATACACCTGAGTAAACAACTACTTGATTTTATGCACAATGAACGAATTAATTGCCTTCAGCGATTCTGCGCAGGGAAGCTTAACAATTGTAAGCCTGCTATGATGAGGTACTAGAATTGCCTTCAGCGATTCTGCGCAGGGGGAAGCCTTACAACAGAAAGCCTTGTCATGCCGGGGCATGACTACGGTCTTTTAAATTATAAAGCATCATTGAGCGGGCTCATGATGCTTTATAATTTAAAAGCCCTGCCGCTGTCGCGGCAAGGCTTTCTGTTGTAGCGAGACCGAGAATTGAACTCGGGACCTCATGATTATGAATCATGCGCTCTAACCAACTGAGCTATCTCGCCAAATATTCGCTCTAACCTCCCGATAGCTATCGGGATGAGCTATCTCGCCCTTTGACCACCGTAGCTTTAGCGAAGGTGGTTTGTCACCAAAATCCAACTCTCATAAGAGAAGGCGGATCATTCGGTTTTGAGGGTGCAAATATAAAGAGTTTGTTACAAATTACCAATAAGGTTTTTTAGTTTCATAATTTTTTCTATATTGCATTGAAAGTTATTATTTGTGAGTGAACAAAATGCGTGAAAAAATCGAACTCGAATATACCCTGAACTGCTCTCCGAAAGTGCTGTTCTCCAGGCTGTCTACTCCTGAAGGCCTTGAAGAATGGTTTGCCGATAAAGTTACCGTTGAAAGGGACCTTTTTACATTCACCTGGGACAAAACAGAGTCAAAAGCAAGATTGTCAGCCCTTAAGGAAAACCGCTTTGTCCGCTTTGAATGGATCGACTCAGATGACGAGGAAAGCAATTATTTTGAGTTCACAATAACTGTACATGAACTTACAAACGATCTTGCACTCATAATCACCGACTTCGCTGATCCTGAGGAAAAGGATGATTCAATATTCCTGTGGGACACACAGGTCGGCGACCTGCGGAGAGTTCTCGGACTCTGAACTGAAACAGCCATTGCGCGCTTGATCCCTTAAGACCTTATGCTGTCTTATATAATACCGTAAAAATGACAATTATCTTACATCATTAGTAAAATTCGAGTAATTTTGCAGTCAAATTTTATACGGTGTTAAAGAAAGTTGACAAGTTCGTATTAAAGTCGTTTATCGGACCTCTGATACTGACCTTTTTCATTGTGCTGATAATACTTCTGCTGCAGTTCCTGTGGATGTATGTTGATGAACTGGCCGGAAAAGGGCTTGATTTCCTTGTACTTGCCGAACTTCTATACCATTTCTCCCTGACCTTTGTGCCAATGGCCCTGCCGCTTGCAATACTTCTGGCTTCACTTATGACTTTCGGTAATATGGGTGAATTCAGTGAACTTTCAGCACTTAAATCATCCGGCATACCCTTGCAGAGAATCATGAGACCCCTTATAATTCTGATCGGAGCAGTCTCTTTTGTTTCATTCTTTTTTTCAAACAATGTACTTCCCTATGCCACTTCGGAGGCCAGAACACTGTTATACGACATAAGGAGAAAGAAACCGGATATTAATATACAGGCCGGAACTTTTTACAACGGGGTGCCTGATTTCAGCATAAAGGTAACCTCAAAAAATCCCGTCACAAACAGGCTCGATAAGATAATAATTTACGATCACCGCGAAAAGAGAGGCAATGTGGCGGTTACTGTTGCCGATTCAGGGTACATGAATACCACACCTGATGAAACTGGCCTGATTATGACACTGTATAACGGCTATTCCTTCAATGAGGTTGATGAAAAAAACGTAAGCACAAGCGACAGGAGACATCCATCAAGGAAAGATTTTTTCAGTGAGCAAAAGATTGTAATCCCCCTTTCCGGATTCGACCTTGAACGCAGCCAGGACGGTATGTTCAAATCGAATGCGGCAATGCTTTCAATAAATGAACTTAACTTTCATATCGATTCACTCGGAAAATCATACAATGAAAGAGTTGATGCACATTACAGGGATTTCAAAAATTCAAAGATCTATCATCTGAGCAACTATGCCTACCTGGCAAACATCGTACCCACCCCTGAGGACAGTTTAAAGAAAATGAAGAATGTCGAAGCCCTTCAGTTGCTTGACTCATTACCTGTTTCAGAAAGAAAAGATGCCATAACAAGATCAATCGAATATATTAAGGATTCCAACAACTGGCTCGCCCAGATAAGTGAATCACATTACTGGGAGATAAAGGTTCTGAAACGTTATGAAGTTGAATGGCATAAGAAGCTCACTCTCTCATTTGCCTGCCTTGTATTCTTCTTTATCGGCGCTCCCCTGGGGGCTATTATAAGAAAAGGAGGACTTGGCACTCCGGCAGTTATCTCCATCTTTTTCTTTGTAATATACTATGTAATATCGCTTTCGGGACAAAAACTGGCAGAAGAAGATCTGATCGGAACATTTGCCGGAATGTGGGCTGCATCATATATCCTTCTGCCGATCGGAATTTTTCTGACATACAAGGCAACAACCGATTCAGTAATCATGAGCATTGACACTTACCTGTTGTTCTTCAGAAAAATAAAGGATGCCATTTACAGGTTCACGATGAATGAAAAAAAGGTTGACGAAGAAGAAAATTTATAAATGCTAATCAAATGAATGAATTCATATTCAATACTATAGAGGAAGCAATCGAGGATATCAGGGATGGAAAACTACTGATAGTTGTTGATGATGAAGACCGCGAGAATGAGGGGGATTTCATCTGTTCTGCAGAGCTTATAACACCAGAGATAGTAAATTTTATGGCCAAGCATGGAAGGGGCCTCATTTGTGCTGCTCTGCCTGAGGAAAGATGTGAGGAGCTTGACCTTCATCTTATGGTTGGCAATAATACCTCATTGCATGAGACCCAGTTCACTGTTACTGTTGACCTGCTGAATGAGGAGACAACGACAGGTGTTTCGGCAAAGGACAGGGCTCTGACAATAAAAGCTCTGGTTGATCCCTCTACAAAACCGGCAGATCTCGGACGACCCGGTCATATCTTTCCTCTTAAAGCCAAGGCAAAAGGAGTACTGAGAAGGGCCGGACATACAGAAGCGGTTGTCGATCTGACACGCATGGCTGGTCTGCGTCCCGGCGGAGCCCTCGTTGAAATAATGAACGACGATGGTACAATGGCTAGGCTCGGTGATCTTCAGAAAATATCGGAGAGATTCAATATCAAGATTATCGCCATTAAAGATCTGATAAGATACACGCTTCAGCGCGATTCAATTATCGAAAAGGGAGAAAGGGTAAAGCTGCCTACAATTCACGGAGACTTCGAGTTTATTCCTTTCCGCCAGACAAGCAACGGACTTGAGCATGCCGCGCTTGTAAAGGGAACATGGAACAGGGATGAACCAGTGCTTGTAAGACTTCATTCTTCCTGTTTTACAGGTGATATTTTCGGAAGCATGAGATGCGACTGCGGACCTCAGCTTCAGAAAGCCATGGAAATGGTTGAAGCCGAAGGCAAAGGAGTTGTTATCTACCTTAGCCAGGAAGGAAGGGGCATCGGACTGCTCAACAAGATAAAGGCATATAAGCTTCAGGATGAGGGAATGGATACTGTTCAGGCTAACCTCAAGCTTGGTTTTGGCGAAGATGAAAGGGATTATGGCGTTGGCGCAAGCATTATGCATGAACTTGGCCTCGGAAAAATAAAGCTCATTTCAAATAATCCTGTCAAAAGAGCCGGACTTGAAGGATATGGCATTAAGATAGTTGAGACCATCCCACTTATAATAGAATCAAATCCTCATAACCGGTTCTACCTCGAGACTAAGGCAAATAAAATGGGTCATAACCTCACTTGCTATAAACATATTGTCAAAGAATGAGAATTTCCTAACTTTGATTATTATTCAGCAGTTATGAAGAGCCTCAGAATTGTATTTATGGGTACGCCGGAATTTGCAGTGGCAACTCTTGGTTCACTGCTCATGAACGGGTTTAACGTGACCGGAGTAGTTACAGTTCCTGACAAACCTGCAGGAAGAGGCAGAACACTGCAAAAGTCTGCTGTTAAGGTTTTTGCAGAATCAAGTTTTTTGCCTGTACTTCAGCCCTCAAATCTTAAAGATCCTGATTTTATCAGGCAGCTCATAAGCATGAAGCCGGATATTTTCATTGTTGTTGCATTCAGAATGCTGCCTGAAGAGGTATGGAAGATCCCTGCATTGGGCACAATAAACCTGCATGCCTCCCTCCTCCCCGATTACAGAGGCGCTGCACCAATAAACCATGCAATTATTAATGGCGAAACCAGAACCGGCGTAACTACCTTCTTAATTGACAATAAGATAGATACGGGAAAAATTCTGTTAAGGGAAGAAATAAACATATATCCCTTCGAAAATGCAGGCGACCTTCATGACAGAATGACAAAGCTCGGGGCCAGGCTAGTGATAAGAACACTTGCCGGAATTGTTGACAAGAGCTTAACTCCTAAACCACAGGAAGCGTTTATAAGTCCTGATACAGTTCTGAATGCGGCTCCAAAAATACATACTGAAGACTGTATAATAAACTGGGATTGCGAGGCAGTGAAGATACATAACCTAATACGCGGGCTTGCCCCTGTGCCTGGCGCCAGGACTATTATTAAAAATAAAAAAGACAGCCATACACTTAAGATTTTCGAGAGCATTCCTGAAACAGAAAAACATTCACTTGAGCCGGGCGAAATTATCTCTGACGGAAAACATTATCTGAAAATTGCCTGTAAAAAAGGTTTCATAAACATTGTAACCCTTCAGCTCGAGGGCAAAAAGAAAATGAATGCAATTGAATTCCTGAGGGGTTTCAGGATTAACGGTTTTACCGCCGGAATCAGCTGACTGGCTTCATTGTCCTGAGCCAGATCTTATCACCCTGCGAAGGTTCATCTCCATCTTTCATCCTGTTATATTCATAAAGCTTCTTTACCTTTATACCGTATTTCTGAGATATAGAATACATTCTGTCAGCATTGGTAACAATATGAACCTCCTTTCCCGGTTCGGCTTTATCCCTCTTTGGCTGAAGGTAAAGTATCTGTCCGGGAATAACATTAAATCCGGGTTCAAGCTCATTGTACCTTGCAAGTTCCCACTTCAGCATGCTGAACTCCTTTTCTATATCTGCAAGTGTCTCACCGTCACCGACAATTATATATTGTATCCTGTTATTCTCCATAATTCTTGAGACTTTTGAAGGAACAACAAACTGGTCACCTCCCTGCCTGACTGCTTTTGCAACCTGTATTTCAGCCACCTGATTATCAGGGACAACCTGCTCACTGTCAGCTTTCTGCTTTACATCAGCAATATATTTACCGGGTTTGTCATATTTCCAGAGTTCATTCTCCTCAATCTTCCTTATGAGCATATTGGCATAGTCGGGATTGGTTGCATATCCTGCTTTTTTAAGTCCTCTGGCCCAGCCTTTATAGTCAGTCCGGTCAAGATCAAAAAGAAACTTATACCGTGATCCGGATTTCAGAAAATCGGAATGATCATAATATGATTCCTCAGCCTTCCTGTATTTTCTGAAACATTCATTACGCTTGTCGTCATGATGTGTGATAGTTGGTCCCTTCCAGTCGTTGTGGCATTTGATGCCGAAATGGTTATTTGCCTGCACTGCCAGCCTGCTTCTGCCATAATCTGATTCAATCATTCCCTGTGCAAGTGTGATGCTGGCAGGTATTCCTGTCCGTTTCATTTCGCTTATAGCCAGATCTTTATACTTATCAATATAACTGCCTGTATTTATATCAGACACCTTTGGGCTTACTTCAGGTTTCCTGACACTGCATGAAGAGACAGCTGCTGCCACCGCCAGTATCAGAATTATATTTTTATTACTTCGCATTATACTCTGTTTGCGGCAAAAATACCATATAAAACAATCTGAGTGCAGCCGACTTTTTAACAACAGCTTCCATGATCTTAACTTTTTTCATACACTATTCAGGCTAATTAACTTTAGTTGCTTCAAACTCTGGTCACTCCAAACTATTTTTCTAACTTTATCGGCCAAATGCTCATATCTTGAGAACAATAAAACATACAATAAGCTATACGGAATTTGATTCTGCTGCAGAACTTGACAGCACTGACAGGAAACTTCTTGAAGCGGCAACTGAAGCAGCTGCCAATGCCTATGCGCCTTATTCAGGTTTTAGTGTAGGCGCTGCCCTGCTGCTTGAGAGCGGGACAATAGTAAGGGGCGCCAATGTTGAAAATGCAGCATTCCCTTCAGGCATCTGTGCTGAAAGAAGTGCAATTGCTGCTGCTGTTTCAAACTACCCGGGCGATAAACCAAGAATTATTGCCATAGCTGCCTTTACAGGAGACGGAATGACAGCTGAACCGGTTACTCCCTGCGGCAATTGCCGCCAGGTGATTGGTGAGGAGGAAATAAAGAGTCAGAGCAGGATAAGAATTATACTTGGCGGCAAAAACAAGGTGATACTTATTGAAGGTATCGACAATCTGCTTCCTCTTCAGTTCAGTAAAAACAACCTCAGTATCAATCTTCCTTGATAAGAAGCTGAAATCCTGCCCCGTGGATATTCTTTATATTCAGCGAAGGATCGTCGGCAAGATAACGCCGGAGTTTTGTTATGTAAACATCCATGCTGCGCGCGGTAAAATAATCATCTGAACCCCAGATTTTTTTCAGCGCCATATCCCTGTTTATCAGCTCATTTGGATTTGCCGCAAGCAGCTCCAGCAATTCTGCCTCCTTGGGTGACAGTTTAGTCTCGGTGTCTTTAAATGTAAGTGTTCTCAATCGTGCATTGAATATAAACATGCCAAGCTTGTAAATATCCCTTGTACCTGACTGAAAATCGCGGCGGGCAAGAATAGCCCTTATTTTTGCAAGAAGTATGTCAGTGTCAAACGGTTTTGTAACATAATCGTCTCCTCCTGCTCCATAGCCCTTAAGAACATCCTCCTTAAGTTTTTTGGCTGTCAGGAATATAATTGGCACCTCGTTGTTGATGAGCCTTATCTCACTTGCAATTGTAAAGCCGTCCACATGGGGAAGCATCACATCGAGTATGCAGATATTGAAAATCCCCTTCCTGAAGTGCTCCAGGGCATACTTTCCGTCATCGACCCATTCGACGCTGAAATCATTAATCTCAAGGTATGATTTGAGTACTGATCCGAAACTGAGATCATCCTCCACAAGAAATATCTTAACTGGTTTTGAGTTCATATCAATTATCCTGATTTAATGGTAAATATACTTCGAAACGGCTACCCTTTCCGGGTTCGCTTGTTACCTGAACAGTTCCCTTATGTGCATCAATAATGGCACGCGCATAATTAAGTCCCAGACCGAATCCCTTTACATCATGCACATTCCCTGAAGTCTGGCGGTAAAACCTCTCAAAGATCTTGCTCTGAACCGATTTTGTCATACCGATGCCTTTATCTTCAACAAAAAACACAAAGCCATGATCAACATTCCAGGTCCTGACTACAATATCAGGTGATTCAGGTGAATATTTAACAGCATTGTCAAGCAGATTTGTCACAAGGTTGAAGAGATGTTCCTGATCACCTGAAATAACAGAATTTTCTGCCTCATAGATCTTTGTTATCTTACCATTCTTCTGCTGTACCTGTATTTCAATTGTATCAATGACATGATCGATAAGAGTATGCATTGAGATATCCTCAAACCTGAATTCTATTTCCTTCTTGTCGAGTGAGGCAATCTGCAGAATTGTCTCCACTTTTTTGTTCATTCTGCTGTTCTCTTTTTTGATCATATTGACAAACTGAAGCACCTTGGCCTCATCGTTAAGCACTCGTGGATTTGAAATAGTGTCAGCAGCAAGAGAGATAGTAGCAATAGGCGTCTTGAATTCGTGCGTCATGTTATTTATGAAGTCCGATTTCATTTCCGACACTTTTTTCTGCCTGATAATAAAGAAGAGGCTGAGTGCAAATGTTGCAACTATGAAGAGGGAAAATGCAAGAGATCCGCCAAGAAGCCAGAAGGTCTGCCCGAGAACATAATTGGTACGGGCAGGAAAAATTACTGACAGGACAACATTCTGATGAATAATATTGCCCGGAAAAAGTCGTACCATGTACTTGCTCTTCAGAAAATCATTCTTTTTTGATTTGGTGAAAGAGCCATCCTGCACCTCACCGTTCCGGATTATTGCATACTCAAAAGGGGTCTGAATACCTGATAGTGAAAAGGTCTGCCTAAGGACATTCTCAACATCAGTATTGCTCAGCTCAAGGGTTTTCTCCCATTGGTAAATTTCAGAAATAAGCTGGTCGCTAAGATTATGAAACTCCGCAGATCTTCTCTTCACCCAGTTAAGAAATTCCTCCTGCCGCGATGACAATGCCCGTGAGCTGAGTGTTCCTTCTTCACCGCGCTTCACAACACTCATCTTACGCGTTTCATTTTCAGTTGCAACGAGAAGGATTACCGAATCAGACACAATAGCGGTATCTCCCGTAAAAACATAGGATCTTGAATCGTAAGAGAAGTTTCCTGTATCTGGTGTCGCAGAATAGGATTGATTGTCAATTCTGACCTTTATCCCGTTGCTGTCAATTGCAGCATAACTCTGAATACTGAGATAATTCGATGTCTGATAAGGACTTGTACTGCCAAAGGCCATGGGATCGGCAGGCATGTAATTGTTAAAGAAATTCATCCTCTGGGAGGATTCAATAGCATCGGCAGCATTATAGAGGCATGAGACAACCGCACTATTAAAATTCTCATTACCAATCACAAAGGCATTTAAAATCCACTTTGCCTGTACCCAGATGATACCTATTATGGAAAGTACCATCATAATAATAAGCACCGTGAATTTCTTTTTGCTCATGTAGCAAATTTAATTCATTCAATCTTAGCTAGTTCAATATTTAACTTTTCCTTAACTCTTATTGAATCAATAAGTATTTTATCAGACAGTTCCGGCAAAATGATGCCATATATCGCCTTCTGGGAAATGAGCGGTAATTATAACAGGTTCCTTTTTGACAGGGTGAATAAATTCCAGCTTCCGGGCAAAAAGGCTGATGCTGCCATCCTCATTCGATCGCTGAAATCCGTATTTAAGATCTCCCTTTACAGGACAGCCTGCCTTTGCAAGCTGGGCCCTGATCTGGTGATGACGACCTGAATGTAATTCAATTTCGAGCAGGTAGAACCTTTCTGACCTTCCAATTATTTTATATGACAGGGACGCTTCTTTTGAACCTTTCACCTCATTATCATACACATAACTTTTGTTCTGTGCTTCATTTTTCTTGAGATAATTCGTAAGAGTTCCCTCCTCTTTCGGAGGCCTTTCCTTTACTATGGCATAGTAGATTTTCTTCATCTGTCTCGTTCTGAACATTTCGTTCAGACGTTCAAGAGCTTTTGAAGTCCGTGCAAAGAGCAACACACCGCTTACCGGCCTGTCAAGCCTGTGAACAACACCGAGGAAGACATCTCCCGGCTTATTGTATTTTCTGGCAATATATGCCTTTACATCATTTTCAAGGGGCGAATCGCCTGTTTTGTCACTCTGGGCAAGGTCTGACGACCTCTTGAAAACTGCAATCAGGTGATTATCCTCGTAAAGTATCTCTACCATCTCCCGTACTTAATACTGTTCTTTTTCATTTGGAAACTCTCCGTTTCTCACATCAGAGATGTAATTCTGGACCGCTCCTTTTATCTCAGCATGAAGATTATGATAACGTCTCAGAAAACGCGGAGAGAACTCCTGGTTGAGGCCGAGCATGTCATGAAGCACAAGTACCTGACCATCAACCTTATTCCCGGCGCCTATACCAATAAGAGGGATTCTCAGGTTAGCTGCCACATCTTCGGCAAGCTTTGCCGGTATTTTTTCAAGGACAATGGCAAAACATCCTGTTTTTTCAAGAAGCCTGGCATCTTCAAGAAGCTTCCTTGCTTCCTCCATCTCCCTCGCCCTCACTACATAAGTGCCGAACTTATGAATTGCCTGTGGTGTAAGCCCCAGATGTCCCATCACCGGAATACCTGCTGTCAGTATCCTCTCAACAGATTCCACAACTTCAATTCCTCCCTCAAGTTTAACTGCATGTGCTCCGGTCTCCTTCATTATTCTTATTGAAGAAGCAAGAGCCTCTTTAGAGTTTCCCTGGTAGGTGCCAAAGGGAAGGTCTACAACGACGAGAGCTCTCTTGACAGCCCTGACAACAGATGCAGCGTGGTAAATCATATTGTCGAGCGTAATGGGCAGAGTGGTTTCATAACCTGCCATAACATTCGAGGCGGAATCACCCACAAGAATAATATCTATCTCAGCTGCATCGAGGATCTTGGCCATTGAATAATCATAGGCTGTGAGCATTGCAATCTTTTCACCCTTCAGCTTCATCTCCTGAAGCACATGAGTAGTAACTCTTTTGACAGATTTATGTATTGACATGGCTTACCTATTAAAATCAGGGATACAAAGGTACTCAATTGTAGCTTATCGAACCAGTTAAATCGTGTTTCTTTTGTTTCATTATCCGACATCCAATCCTGTCGTTTTGTCACAAAGTTGTGCCGTGAAAGGAAAAAATTACCGCCTGAGAGTGTCAATTTTGCAAAACGGAGCTCTTTTCCCGGTATGGCATAATGATTGATTGAAATAAGGAAAAGTTGAAAAAATTTTAAAACAAACATAAAATGGGAAAGATTATTGGAATCGATCTGGGTACGACAAACTCTTGCGTATCAGTAATGGAAGGCAATGAGCCGGTTGTTATACCTAACAGTGAAGGAAAAAGAACCACCCCTTCAATTGTTGCATTTGTTGAGAATGGTGAAAGAAAAGTGGGTGATCCTGCTAAAAGACAGGCCATAACCAATGCCAACAAGACTATTTACTCTATTAAAAGGTTCATGGGTGAGCCCTATGATAAAGTAAATAAGGAGATAAAAAGGGTTACATATACTGTAGTAAAGGGTGACAACAATACTCCAAGGGTTAAGATTGACAACAGGAACTACTCTCCTCAGGAGATTTCAGCAATGGTACTTCAGAAAATGAAGAAGACTGCTGAGGATTATCTCGGACAGGAAGTAACCGAAGCTGTAATTACAGTTCCGGCATATTTCAGCGATTCGCAGAGGCAGGCAACAAAAGAAGCCGGAGAAATTGCCGGCCTGAATGTAAGAAGGATTATTAATGAACCTACTGCAGCCTCTCTGGCTTACGGCCTTGACAAGAAAAACAAGGACCTCAAAATCGCAGTATTTGACCTTGGCGGAGGTACTTTCGATATATCAATTCTTGAACTTGGCGACGGTGTGTTTGAGGTAAAGTCAACAAATGGCGATACCCATCTCGGCGGAGATGACTTCGATCACATGATAATCGACTGGCTTGCTGATGAATTCATGAAAGAAGAAGGCCTCGACCTGAGGAAGGATCCGATGGCACTTCAGCGTCTGAAGGAAGCTGCTGAAAAAGCAAAAATAGAGTTATCAAGCTCAACAACAACTGAAATAAACCTTCCTTATATAATGCCTGTAAACGGTATTCCGAAACACCTTGTCAAAACACTTACAAGGGCTAATTTCGAGAAGATCTGTGACAGCCTTATACAGAGGTGTATTGAGCCATGCAAAATAGCCCTCAAGGATTCAGGTTTCTCTGTTTCTGATATAGATGAGGTGCTTCTTGTAGGCGGATCAACAAGAATACCTGCAATACAGCAGCTCGTTGAAAAATTCTTCGGGAAAGCTCCATCGAAAGGTGTTAACCCTGATGAGGTTGTTGCAGTGGGTGCAGCTATCCAGGGTGGTGTACTTACCGGTGAGGTAAAGGATGTGCTTCTGCTCGACGTTACCCCTCTGTCGCTCGGTATTGAAACAATGGGAGGTGTTATGACAAGGCTCATTGAATCAAATACAACAATCCCTACAAAGAAAACCGAAGTTTTCACGACTGCAGCTGACAGCCAGCCATCTGTTGAGATCCACGTCCTTCAGGGAGAAAGGCCAATGGCATCAGGCAACAAAACTATCGGAAGGTTCCATCTTGACGGTATTCCTCCGGCACCAAGAGGTATTCCCCAGATTGAAGTGGGCTTCGACATTGATGCAAACGGCATTCTGCACGTAACAGCAAAAGACAGGGGCACAGGCAAGGAACAGAGGATAAGGATAGAAGCATCTTCGGGTCTCACCGATGATGAGATAAGAAGAATGCGTGATGAGGCCAAGGCCAATGAAGAAGCTGACAAGAAAGCCCGCGAAAAAATAGAGAAGATTAATACTGCTGACAGTATGATCTTTACAACGGAAAAACAGCTTAAAGAATTTGGCGATAAGCTTCCGGCTGACAAGAAACCGGCTATTGAAAGCGCTCTTGCAAAGCTTAAGGATGCACACAAGTCACAGGACCTGGATGCAATCGATAAGGCACTTGCAGAACTGAATGCCGTATGGCAGACAGCCTCTGAAGAGATGTACAAGACAGCTCAGAATACAACAGGAGGTCAGCCTGCATCGGAACCGGGACCTGAGCAGCCGAAAAGCAGCAAGGGAGGTAATGAGGAAGTTACCGATGTCGACTTCGAAGAAGTTAAGTAAGAATACCAGATAGTACAAAAGGGCGTCCCGGAAAGACGCCCTTTTTTTATTCTTCGGCCTAATATTTGTACTTTTACCTTAGCAAAATCATTTTACCTCCATGAATTACACTTTAGCTCTGACTGCTGCCCTCCTGATGTGCACTTCACTACTTCTCTCCCAGCCTGGTTCAGGCCTGAATGAAACAGACCAGAACGGCAGGAAACAGGGGCACTGGATAAAAAAACACCCTGATGGCAGGATTCTGTATGATGCCAGTTTCAGGGATAACATTCCTGTTGGTGAATTTAAAAGATATAATCCTGATCAAACCCTCAGGTCAGTTCTCATTTACAGCAACAATGGCACTGAAGCAGATGCAAGTATTTATCATTCAAATGGATACCTTGCAGCAAAAGGAAAATATATAAACAAGAATAAGGAAGGGATATGGCAGTTCTTCTCAGAATTTACTGAGAACTATAAAGTCAGCGAAGAAGCCTATTCAGGCAATATGAGAAACGGAAAATCAGTTAAGTTCTACCCCGACGGAAAGATTGCCGAGATGAAGACCTTTGTCAATGACACTGCAAAGGGAGAATGGGTGAAATATCATCCAAACGGGAACCTCAGCCTGCAATCATCATTCACTGATGGCAGGCTTGACGGAAAATTTGAATCATGGTTCGAAAGCGGGAACATCCAGTTCTCAGGAACCTATAAGAACGAAAAACGTGATGGCATCTGGCTTATCTATAACAGGGACGGCAAGCTGAATTACAGGATAGAATACAAAATGGGAGTAACAAAAGATAAGCAAATGGATATAGATTCAGCTGATTATCTTGATAAAATGGAAGCGAAAAAGGGAAGCATGCCCGATCCTGAGAAAACCGGTGAAATATGGTGAAGCTCTTTTCACCTGTCATAATTTTTTTTCTGTTCCTTAACCTGCACGGACAAGCCGGATCATATTCATATTTTTACAGGATAAGCTTCACTGCAAAGAGGAGCCGGGTCTCTGATTACAAACCTGCGCAGCTTATTTCAGAGAGGGCTATTGCAAGAAGGCAGAGGGAGGGCGTTGCAATAATTGACAACTGTGATATCCCTGTAAGCACCGAGGATATCAGAATGCTTACGGATCTTGGTCTTACACTGCATTCAACATCGAGATGGATGAACAGCGCGCTGATGAAAAACAATTCTTATATTGATCCTGCAGAAATTCTAAAACTACCGAATACTGCAAGTGTGGAACTTGTAAAAAAACCTGTTACCAAGGGCATTTCCGGAAAAAAACTTGAATTCACATTTTCCGATGCAGGAATTTCTCAATATGACAGACCTCTGTCAATGCTTAATGGCTATGCACTTCATGATCAGGATTTAAAAGGCAGAGGCATTCTAATAGCAGTGCTGGACGGAGGTTTTGACAATGCTGAAGAAATAGCTTCACTCAATGAACTGAGGGAAAGAAACGGCATAAAGGGCACCCATGATTTTGTCAGAAATCAAAATGATGTATATAATTACAGCACTCATGGAACGGCAGTGCTCTCAGTTCTTGCAGGCAAATTACCTTATGTAATTGCAGGAACCTCCCCTGATGCCGATTTTCTTCTCCTAACTACCGAGGATGTAAGTTCTGAATTTCCATGCGAGGAGGATTACTGGACAGCCGGAGCAGAATACGCTGACAGCGCCGGAGCAGATATCATAAACTCCTCACTTGGATACGCTACCTTCGATGACCCGTCATTTAATTACAGTTTCAATGACCTTGATGGCAAAACTTCATTTGTGACAAAGGCTGCTGAAATCGCTGCATCAAAGGGGATTATTGTAGTCAATAGTGCAGGAAATGAAAGAAGTAAACCATGGATCAGAATAAACTGCCCGGCAGATGGCAAATCTGTCCTTGCAACAGGCGCTGTTGATGAGCAGGGAAAAATTTCTGCATTTTCCTCTGCAGGACCTTCATACGACAGGAGAATAAAGCCTGATATCGTTGCACTGGGTGTTGATGTTCCGGTACAGACTTCAGACTACTCAACAGGTACTGTAAACGGCACTTCCTTCTCATGCCCCGTGATAAGCGGAATTACAGCATGCCTCATGCAGTCAGTACCGAAAGCAAAAAATGCTGACATCATAAAAGTAATAAAGGAATCTGCTGACAGGTTTCAGAATCCTGACAGCCTTTATGGCTATGGCCTTCCTGACATGGGCAGGGCACTAGCCAGTCTTCAGGATCTGTATACCAGGATCCCTGATGAGATTTTTGCAATGGGGCCAAATCCGACAACTGGAGAGTTTGAGATCATTTTCAGGGAGCATAATGAATCGATAATCATTGAAATATTCAATGCAACAGGCAGTCTTATCTGGAAATATACAAATACTTCATTTGCAGGCAGAACACTTAAAGTGGATGAGCTTGCTAACAGGGAACAGGGTCTGTATTTAATAAGGATAAAAACACCTGCCGGCGCTTCAACAGAAAAGATTATTAAGCTTAAAAACTGAATATGCCTGAAAAACTTTCATTATCGGAACTGCAGAAGGTGATCAGAGACTCACTTTACCTGTCATTCCCCGGTTTTTACTGGGTAGTTGCAGAAATATCTGAGATCAAACAGAATTATTCAGGCCATTGTTATCTGGAGCTTGTTGAGAAGACAGATGAAACTGATCTTAAGGCAAGGGTAAGGGCAGTAATCTGGAGCAACAGATATGGTTTCATCAGATCATTTTTTGAAAACGCCACAGGAGAAACTCTCAGGGAAGGCTTTAAAGTGCTAGTGAAGGTTAAAGTTGAATATCATGAAATCTATGGACTGAGCCTTGTTATAACAGATATAGACCCTTCATATACTGCAGGTGAAATGGCTGCAAGGAAGTTGCAGATAATCAGGAGGCTCGAACAGGAAGGCGTTATGGACATGAACAGGGAACTTGAAATACCCTGTGTACCTCAGAAAATTGCCATAGTCTCATCTGGCAATGCTGCAGGTTATACCGACTTCATAAAACATCTTAAAGGCAACAGCTATGGTTATGTTTTCTACACAGCCCTTTTCGATGCTGTGATGCAGGGAAATGAAACCGAGAAGAGCGTTATCAGCGCACTCGACCGCATAGCAGATAAGCTGGAAATGTTTGATGTTGCAGTGATTATAAGAGGCGGAGGATCACAAACTGATCTGAGCTGGTTCGACAATTACAATATTGCTTACCACATAACACAGTTCCCCCTGCCTGTTCTTACGGGCATCGGACATGAAAAAGACCTGTCAGTTGCTGATATGGCAGCATGCAGATCATTAAAGACACCTACTGCTGTTGCAGACTTCCTTATTGATACTGCAGCTGAGACCGAGACACGAATTACAGAAGCTGGCATTGCAATAAAAGAAGCAGCAACAGAAATTATAAATGATTTTAAGGATAGAATTGACAGATCTGCCAGCACACTAGGGCCTTTAACAAGGATACTTATCTCTGAGGCGAACAGGCAACTTACTGATGCAGCTGTTGACCTGATAAGGCATGGCAAGGAAAAGATTCACCTTTCAGCGCTTAAAGTGGAGGGACAAAAAGCATTACTGAATTCAGCAACTGTAAATATTTTAAAACTGACAGAGAGCAATCTTTCTGCAATTGAAAACAGGCTTAGAATCCTTGATCCTGAGAATGTTCTGAAAAGAGGATTTACAATAACATCAGTTAATGGCAGAATACTTAAAAGCGCTGAAAATATTACAGAAGGAACAGTTATTGACACAAGCTTTTCCGACGGAAGCATACGAAGTGCCGTAACCGGGATCAGAAAAAAGAAATAAATTATAATATTATGACAAAGAAGGAATTTTCATTTAATGATGCAGTACTTAAGATTGAAGAGATACTGAAAAACATTGAAAGCGGTGAGCTTGATATCGACAAGCTGTCTTCTGAAGTAAAAAAAGCATCTGAGCTTATCAGGGAGTGTCAGAAAAAGCTGAAAACCACAGAAGAGGAGATAAACAAAATCTTCAGGGACATATCATAAAAAAACAGGGTCCCGCAATTGCGGGACCCTATCTTTTGATACCCTAAACCTAAATCCATGAATAAAAACCTTCTTTTCTGCTGAAATCGCTATTTACTATTTAAACGAAAAAACAGGCCTGAAAGTTTCATCCATTCACAGTTATTTATTGAAACAGGCAGCTTTTTTGACGAATGCACTATTTTTCTACACCAAGTACATCCTTGAATGCTTTAACGAAGGTATCCTTCGGAAGAGCACCCATTGCCATCTGAGGCTGACCTGTGGACGGAACAAAAAGAAAAGAAGGAATACTTCTTATTCCAAATACTGATGCAAGTTCCTGTTCCTCTTCAGTATTAACCTTGTAAATATTAAGCTTCCCGGCGAAATCCGCTGAAAGTTCCTCAAGCACAGGGGCTACCATTTTACATGGCTGGCACCAGTCAGCATAAAAATCTATAACGCAGGGCTTGTCGCCCTCGAATTTCCAATCCTTGTTCTGTTCATAATTAAAAACCTTTGAAAGGAAAGTCTCTTTTGTAAGATGTTCTGTCATTTTATTTTAATTTAATTAATAATCAGCTTATTCAACAATCATTAGCAGGTCAATCATTATGCCATAAACCATACGGCATATCATTTTAAACAAAATTGAGTATTAATTGTAACTTTGTCATGAATATTTTAACAAATTGTCATATCTATATATGAAGATATGTCTTAATGACACTGTTTTTGACAATCTTGGCCGGGTGGCTGATACTGAGAATATTGAAACTTATGTAATCGGAGGCTGGGTAAGAGATTGCATCCTCGGAAGGGAGCATGCAGATAAGGACATTGATATAGTTGTAGTTGGCAGTGGGATCTCACTTGCAAAAAAGGCTGCAAAAAGTTTTGGAAAGGGCATTAAGGTAAGTCAGTTCAAAAACTTCGGAACTGCAATGTTCAGGTATGGAGACTATGAAATTGAATTTGTAGGCGCCAGAAAAGAATCATATTCCCGCAACTCGAGGAAGCCTGTTGTTGAAGACGGGACACTTGAAGATGACCAGAAGAGAAGGGACTTTACAATCAACGCACTTGCGATTGGCCTGAATAAGAAGAATTTCGGGAAGCTTTTAGACCCTTTTGGCGGACTGCAGGATATTGAAGACAAGATAATCAGGACTCCTCTCGACCCGGATCAGACATTCTCGGACGATCCCCTGCGCATGATGAGGGCAATAAGATTTGCAAACCAGCTTAACTTCAGCATAGCTCCGGACACCTTCGACTCTATAAGAGCAAATGCAGAAAGGATCAGTATTGTTTCACCCGAGAGAATTATTACCGAATTAAACAAGATCATGCTCTGTAAGCAGCCTTCAAAAGGGCTTAACCTGCTTGACAAGTCAGGATTGCTTAAGATCATATTACCTGAAATTGACAAACTTAAGGGAGTCGAAACAATTGAAGGAAAGGCACATAAAGACAACTTTCACCATTCACTTAAGGTGCTCGACAATATATGCAGGAAAACAGATAATCTCTGGTTACGCTGGGCAGCACTTCTTCATGACATTGCCAAACCGGTTACCAAGAAATTTTTACCGGAAACAGGGTGGTCGTTTCACGGTCATGAATTCATCGGTTCAAAAATGATTCCTGTAATATTCAGGAAACTCAGGCTTCCCCTGAATGATAAAATGAAATATGTTCAGAAAATGGTTGAGCTTCATCTCAGACCAATTGTATTGTCTCAGGAGATTGTAACAGATTCGGCTGTAAGAAGGTTACTTTTTGAAGCAGGAGACGATATAGATGACCTTATGATTTTATGTGAAGCTGACATTACCTCAAAAAATGAAGCCAGGAAGAAAAAACACCTCGATAATTTTCAGCTTGTACGGCAAAAGCTGAGAGAGATTGAGGAGAAAGATGCCCTGAGGAATTTTCAGCCACCTGTTGACGGAGAAGAAATAATCAAAACCTTCGGCTTAAAACCTGGCAGGGAGGTTGGAATTATAAAGAATGCAATCAGGGAGGCAATTATTGAAGGCATAATTCCAAATGAGCATGAGGCTGCAAGAAAACTGATGATAGAAAAAGGGAAGGAACTGGGTCTTTCGCCAGTTTCATAATTCAGTGAGCTGTCAGGTCAAGCAGAACAGGAAGGTGATCACTGAAGCCTCCATTATACCGGTATCCCTTGTATGTCCGGAATGGTGTATTGCCTGGATATACAGGATCTTTTTCAAGAAGAAATGGACTATCAAAAATTCTTATCCCTTCCTGGCAGGTATTTAGCCCGCTTACACTGTTCATAAGCGATCCCGAGACAATAAACTGGTCTATCATTTCCCATGCGCCCCTGTAACGGTAAGAACCGCCTTTGCCAACATATCTGCTTTCAGACAGGTTAATCAACACGCTGTGGCTGGCATTAGCTGTAAGTGATCTTATTTCTGAGTCGTCAGGAGTGGAATTGAAATCGCCGCATATAACAATCTTGCCCCTGCATGCTGATGTGATTGAGTCACAGAGGTTTTTCACAATACCTGAAATCATTGAACGATATGCCTTGCCGGCAAGCGCTCCTCCCCTTCTCGAAGGCCAGTGGTTGACAATAAGATGGAGAGTATCATTGCAAATCCGGAATTTTGAATAAAGAATGCTTCTTGTCTTAAGTGTAGTTCCGTCATTATTGAGGGGAACCAGGTACCTGTACGAAATAAGTGAACAAGCTTCCCTGTTATAAATCAGGCAGACATCTATACCTCTCGGATCAGGAGAATCTTCATGTACTATCCCGAAGCTGTATTTTAAAAGATTTGTCTTATAGATGAGATCCTGAAGAACACTTTTATTTTCTACTTCGCACATCGCCACTATTGAAGGAATCTGCCACTCTCCTGCAGCAACAATAGTGCGGTAAAGGGAGTTTAGTTTCCCTGAGTAACGGGAGTAATTCCATCGCATGAGACCATCAGGGAGGAATCTGTTATCATCAGTAAGAGTATCATCGTTTATGTCAAAAAAATTTTCAACATTATAGAACATTATCCTGTATTTATCTGCTTTCTGAGCATAAATGCCTGTAAAAAAGATAAATAGCAAACAAAACATCAGAATAGTAATCCTAAAGCAAGAAGACATAAGCAGCGAAAAAAATGCTCAGCAATTAACTGAAACCGCTTTAATATGCATTTATCCAGCGGTACCTTCTGGCGCTTTCTCCGAACTTGACAGCCATCGAAATCTCATGAGTACCATAAGTGGAAGCACGTATATCAGTGAGCGTGAAGTCAAAAGCATAGGAGAAATAAAACCTGTCATATTTGAGACCAAGCATCATTATGATTGCATCCCCTGTCCTGTATGACAAACCTGCCCAGTAATCATCCTTAAAATAAACACGTCCGGTAAGATCCATCTGGATAGATTTGAAAAGCATATCAGAGGATTTAATAAACCCTGATGGTTCTACAGTCCAGTCATTATTGATCGGAAACTTAATTCCACCTGTCAGGAAGAAATGACCCATCTCATTCCTGTTTACACTTGAAGTATCTCCAAAAATCAGGTTTCCCCTCAGAAGGTTTGTCATCGCAAATCCGGCATAATATTTTGCTGTAGTGTAACTAGCTCCGAAATTGAAGTCAGTTACAAATATTGATCTGTCGAATGAGTTAATCAGAGGATCGTTAGGCTCATAAATCAGTCCTTCTGTATTTACAAAATACTGATACCCAGTCATTGCAAGCCCAAAAGCCAGGTTATTGGGAATTCCCTGGGTTCTGCCCATCGAGATATGATATGCATACGTGGCCTGAAAGCCCGTTCTCCGCATGATACCGTTATTATCATTGAAAATATAGCCGCCAAGACCTACTTTTCCTCCTTTTGTTGGCTTAATTAGCTTCTTCCTTACAGAAGTTGATTTCGAAATGTAGCTGTTCTTAAGCAACCTTGTCTGGAAGCTTGCTGCATAAGTACTCGGAGATCCCTGCATTCCCACCCATTGTTCCCTGACAGTAAGGTTTACAGTTGTATACCCGTCCCTCCCTGCGAAGGACGGATTTATGAGGAAACCATTCATTATATACTGAGAGTACATTGGAACCTGCTGGGGAAAAGCTGTTCCGACAATAAGCATCAGAACAGTTCCAGTTAATATTAATTTAAGGTGCCTCATATTTTGTTTAACGAAAATAGCATTTTTATCTTATAATACTTACAACGCCCGATCTTTGTTTAGATCCATCACCCAGATGTAATATATAATGGTATGAATCAACAGGAAGCAGTTTACCGTCTTCGGTTCCATCCCATTCATTGGCCGGGATATTCTTTGTTTTGAATACAAGTCTGCCCCACCTGTTATAAACAAGGACCTCTGCATTCGGGAAGAGGTCAATATTCCTGATCTTCCATGTATCATTGAAACCATCATTGTTCGGAGTTATAATTTCCTGAACAATTATACAGTCAGCTGAGGCTGTATTATCAACAACTATGGAGAGTGAAGCGGCACAGCCATTGGCATCTGTTACAACCACGCTGTAGGTACCGTCGGGTATGTCAGTTCTTGAAGTGCCTGTTGATCCGTCAGACCATATAGCGTTGTAAGGTTGTGTTCCTCCGGAAATAGTCAGAGTTATGCTGCCGTCAGGAGTATCAGGACATGAAGCAGGTGTTGTTGTATGATCAAGAGCAAGCACCTCAGGCTG
>ENA-UOWG01000327-UOWG01000327.1-activated-sludge-metagenome-genome-assembly--contig:-NODE-327-length-67598-cov-7.059755_pt1 | contig 67598 bp, 66 predicted proteins | sample MGYA00238147_ERZ761563 | MGnify/ENA primary metagenome ERZ761563 (study PRJEB28884, sample SAMN05720216) | anaerobic digester metagenome | isolation source: active sludge of municipal...
GATCGTCCCCACGTTCACGTGCGGTTTCGTCCTCTCAAACTTTGGTTTGGACATAACAACCTCCTGTTTATTTGTCAACGTTAAAACATCAAAGATAAGCTGGGAATGGGAATCGAACCCACGACCTCTTCCTTACCAAGGAAGTGCTCTACCAACTGAGCTATCCCAGCAGTTCCGGATGACCCGGTGACTGCTTAATTCTGATCGGGATTATGCCGGCTTAGAAAATGATTGAACAATTCAAAAAGCCGCTGAACGGAATCCCGTGGCCGCGTCTTGAGATTCAAAAACTTCTGTTCTCCTCGGATGACGGCCTGCAACTCATTCTCCAGGCGCGAGATCGGCCCGAAGATCGTCTGTGATACTCGCCAAGCCCACAATCCGCCGATGAACAGCACGGCGGCGGCGACCCCCATGAACACGACCCCGATGATCTGCGAGTCCGTCACCAGTTGCTGGATGAGGCCCGGAGCCGCTCCCGCCGCCTCCATTGCTTTGATGGCCGCGTAACGGACGGCGGATAGAAAGCCGTATCCCAAGACGGAGATCAATGCGACGGAGACCAGGGCGGGGAGGATGATCCTCACCTGTTCTTTCGGCTTGACTAGAAATTTACCGGTTCCGCGCATGGTCGATCCATTTTTTGTGAAATATCGTTATGAAACGAACGTTCCCAGTGTGACTCCAGGCCGTCCTCGCTGATTCTGCCACCGGCAGCGCTCGGGTCGTCTTCGATTCCCGGCTATTCAAAAGACCTGGAGCGGGTGATGGGAATCCTCCTCACCCAGCCTTCTGTCGAAGGCTTCCTTCGGAGCCGGCCGCCCTCGCTGATTCTGCCACTGGCAGCGCTCGGGTCGTCTTCGATTCCCGGCTATTCAAAAGACCTGGAGCGGGTGATGGGAATCGAACCCACGTCTGAAGCTTGGAAGGCTTCCATTCTACCATTGAACTACACCCGCGTAAATCCAAATTGTGGCTTGGGTAGTCCTTGGACATCAGAAGGGCACCCGCGTAAATCCAAATTGTGGCTTGGGTAGTCCTTGGACATCACAAGGGCACCCGCGTAAATCCAAATTGTGAATCGCTTTTTAACAGGGTCGCCTTCATCTGTCCGGCAAGGCCACGCCCTGCGCCGAGAATCATCCTCGGCACGAAACTCCAACAGCCTCTGCGTTTTTTGATCTTCCTGAGCCCGGCTGGGCATTACACGAAGGTATCTTTGGAGTCTAAAAACCTGCAGAAGTTTACAAAATACAAATATATAAAGCAAACTGGAAAATCATCAATTTTAGCCGTTTTGAGTTCGGGGGGAGAATTGACATAAATTTGACATGTTTTTGAGGAAAATTTGATGTATTTCTTTTACCTTATAAGTGAGAGGAATTCTCGTGCGCTGTGCGATAGGGAGACTCGGGCTATGACAAACAATGCGCTCAACGATTCGGTCCGCCAAAAACGTATCTTGGTCGTGGAAGACGACCCGGAGATGCGGTTTCTGGTGGATGCCATCCTGACCCGGTTGGGGTATGCCGTCAAGGCTTTCGGCACGGCCGAGGAGGGGATGGAGGAGACCCATCGGACGTTGTTCGATCTGGCGATCCTGGATATCAACCTGCCGGGGATGTCCGGTTTGACCCTATGCAAGATATTGAAGACGGAATGTCTTTCCCATGACCTGCCCATCCTGATACTGACGGCTTCCGCAGACGAGGGCACCAAAGAGCGGGCTTGCTATTGGGGGGTTCAGGATTACGTCCAAAAGCCGCCAGCCCCTCTCGATCTGGTTGAACGGATACAAAGATTGTTGGCCGGGAGCGGTCGTCCTCCGGCTCCTTTGTCGACGGAGATGACGCCCGTCCCGGCGCAGATCTTCTAGGCCCGCCCCATCGTAATCCCTGCCGTAAAAGCCCGTTAAAAAGCCCTTGAAAAATAGTGGTTTTGGGGGTATATAAGAGGAGGGAGAAGAAACGGGGGGATTCATGTCTCGTCGTGAAACCTTGTTCCTTTGGACGGCTGGTGGGATTCAGCGGATCCATAAAAAGCTCAAGGAGACCGTTCTTTCTCGATCGGAGCCTGATACCGATCCCATGACCGACCATAGTGAAAGACGTCGATATCCGCGGATTGATCTCAGTTTGCCCATCATGTACAAGGTGGTGGGGAGCCATTACAGCCAACTCCCCGCCAATGTTCAACCGTATCTGATGGCGGATTCCAAGAACGTCAGCCCGATCGGGGTGTGTCTGGACTTGGCGGAACACCTTCCTTCCGGTGCCATTCTGACGCTTTCCATTCATCCGCCGGATTCGAAAGAATCGTTCTCCGCCATGGCTCGGGTGGTCTGGTCCCAGGCGTCGGAGACGCCGGGTCATTATTCGACGGGTTTGCAGTTCGTCGTGGTGGAAGGGGATCACGTCAAAGCGGAGGGGCATACGAAGATTGAGTCGTTGATCCGGGAATTGGAGACCGAAGAGAAAAAGTCTTGAGCGGGAGGGAATTGTCAACCATCTGTGTTGTCCGGGTGGTTGACAATTATTTTGTCTTGTGGTAAGGTGAAGTCCGCCATGGACTTCACCGCTCTCGCTGACCGAAGCCTGTCCCCCGATGGAGTCTCCCGTCCCGACGTCTTGGAAGTCTTGCGTTCGTCGGACGATGATCTCCTCCCTCTCGTCGAGGCCGCTTATCGCGTGCGGACCGCGCATTTCGGGAAAAAGATCAAATTAAACCATCTGGTCAACCTTCAGAGCGGCGCCTGTTCGGAGAATTGCGCCTATTGTTCCCAATCCGGTGTGTCCCGGGCCCCCATCTCCATTTATCCCCTCATCTCCTCTGAAAAGGTCCTTCAAGAAGCCGCCCGAGCGGTCGAACTGAAAGCGTCTCGATTGTGCTTGGTCTCGTCGGGCCGGGAGCCTTCTTCGGACGATATCGAGCGCGTCACGGCGATGGTCCGGCTCGTCAGGGAACGGTTCCCTTCGCTCGAGATCTGTTGCAGTCTGGGTTTGATGACCGAGATCCATACGGCGCGTCTGAGGGAGGCCGGCGTCAACGCCTATAACCATAACGTGAACACCAGTCCCCGCTATTACACCCATGTCTGTTCCACGCACACCTATGACGATCGCTGTCAGACCATCCGGAAGGTCAAAGAGTCGGGGATGTCGACGTGCAGCGGGGTGTTGTTGGGAATGGGGGAGACCCCCGAGGATGTGGCCGATATGGCTTTTGAACTCAGGAGGCTGGGCGCTGATTCCATCCCGGTCAATTTCCTGATCCCGATCCCGGGGACCGGCCTGGAACAAGTGAACCGGCTGACGCCGCGCCGATGTTTGCGGGCCCTGTGTGCGTTTCGGTTCGTGAATCCGTCGGCGGAACTGCGGATCGCCGGCGGCCGCGAGTTGCATCTGCGGTCGCTCCAACCCCTGGGGTTGTTGGTGGCGAATTCCCTGTTCATCGGGGATTATCTCACGACGGAAGGGGAAAACCCGTCCGATGTTCTGGATATGATCGCGGACATGGGATTGGAGATTCTGGGCGCGGAGACCTCGTCGGCCGCGGAAAGCCCCGTCGATCTGTCGGGGCGAGTGAGGGTCCGGTGAGGGTCGTATTGGTGACGGGGTCCAGTCGCGGGATCGGTTCGTGCGTCGCGCGGGCTTTTGCGGAAGAGAAGTGTCGCGTGGTTGTCCACTATCGGAAAGAAAAATCGTCGGCGGAAGCCGTGGCCGCCGGGATCCGCCAGTCGGGTGGCGATGTGATGACGGTCCAGGGAGACATTTCCCGGTCCGAGGAGGCCGACGCCATCGTTCGACGAGTGGTCGACGCGTGGGGCCGGCTGGACGTGCTCGTGAACAACGCGGCTCTCACCCGCGATCGGACCATCCTGAAGATGACCGATGACGAATGGAATGACGTCATCCAGACCAACCTGTCGGGCACATTCTGGTGCTTGAGGGCGGCGGCGCGCGTGATGGTGAAACAGAAGGACGGCTGTATCATCAACCTCTCATCCATCGTCGGGGTCCGGGGATCTTTCGGGGGGAGCAATTATTCCTCTTCCAAGGCAGGCGTCATGGGGCTGACCCGGTCCGCCGCCCGTGAGTTGGGGCGTTTTCAGGTGCGGGTCCACGCGGTTCTGCCCGGGCTTCATCTCACCGAGATGTCACGTGCGGCCGGTGAGGAATATATCGAGTCGGCCCGCCGGGAACACGTTCTTGGAAAATTGACGGACACCGCGGAATTGGCCCGTTTCATCGTGTTCCTCTCCCAACAGAAGACGATCTCGGGACAGATTTACAATTTTGATTCACGGATTTTCTGACCTCCCGCTGTTCTCAGAACAACTTCGATGATTGATACCCGCCATGATCCCATCGTCGTCACGGGGATCGGTCTGGTCACGCCGTTGGGCCGTCGCCGCGAGGAAACCTGGTCGGCCCTCTTGGGGGCGCGATCGGGGATCGTCCGCCAAGAGGATGGAACGGTGATCGCGCGGTGCCGTTTCGAGGAGAACGGGTCTCATCCGGCGCTGAATTTGGCTCTTTCAGCTGCTGAGGAAGCCCTGGTGGATGCCCTCCTTCCGCAGGAAAGGGACCGACGCGATTGGGGATGTGTCGTCAGTTGCAGCAAATCGCTTTTATGGGAGAGCAAAGGCGGGTTTGAGGTTCAACCGCCTGAAACGGTTCCCTTCGCCGTCGCCCGGCAACAGGAGATCGGTGGGACGGTGTTGAACGTGACGGCGGCCTGTGCGACAGGGACCCAGTCGATCGTGACCGCGGCGGAATGGATCAGGGACGGACGGTGTTCCGTGGCGTTGGCTGGCGCCGCCGAATCGTCCCTTCACCCGATGATTGAAGCCGGGTTCAGACAGCTCGGCGTGTTGTCCGATTCAGCCGAGATGAGACCCTTCGACCGTCGACGAAACGGGTTCATCCTGGGAGAAGGGGCCGCCGTCCTTGTATTGGAGCCGAAACGCCGGGCCCGGCGGCGCGGCGCTCGGATCTATGGGGAGTTGGCCGGATGGGATCTTTCGTGCGACGCGAACCATGTCACGCGGTTCAATTCAGGAGGAGAACGGATGTCTCGGTCCATCCGGCGGGCGATCGAGCGGGCCGGTTTGAGTCCCTCGGAGATCGGATATTTCAACCCGCATGGGACCGCCACGATTTTGAACGACGATTTGGAGACCCGGGCCTGTTTGAACGTGTTTCAGGGGATTTCGGGACCTGCCGTGTCCGCGACCAAGGCCGCCACCGGACATCTCTTGGGGGCTTCCGGGGCCGTGGAGTTGGCGTTTTGTCTTTTGGCCTTGAGGGATCAGCGGGTCCCCCCGTCATTGAACCTGGATGACCCCATTGACAGGGGACTCGATTTCGTCACTCGCCAAGCCCGGTCCGCGACCGTGTCAGGCGCTTTGTCCACTTCCTTCGGTTTCGGAGGACATATGGCATCGGTGGTGGTGAGGAAAACCGGATGAATATTTTTTCGGCTGACATCGAAACGTTGAAACAGCAGGACCTCTATCGTCGGCTCCGCGTGGTCGGGTCGGCGGCGACGGCCCATGTCTCCGTGGAGGGCCGGGACCTGATCAATTTCGCGTCGAACGACTATCTGGCGATGTCGTCGGATCCCCGCTTGAAGAAGGCCGCCGCCGAGGCCGTGGCCCGGTGGGGGGCCGGCGCGACGGCCTCGCGTCTCTTGGGGGGGACCCTCTCCCTCCACGAACAGCTTGAAAGACGGCTGGCGGATCTGAAACGGACGGCGGCCTGTCTCGTTTTCCCGTCGGGATATCACGTGAACACGGGTGTTCTGCCGGTCTTGGCCGACGCCGGTGACGTTCTCTTCCTGGATCGCTACTCCCACGCGTCCCTGGTGGATGGGGCCCGTCTCTCGAAGGCGGAGTTGAGGGTTTTCAAACATAACGATCCGTCGGATCTCGGGCGATGTTTGAAACGGGCGGGCCGATACAGAAGGCGATGGATCGTCACCGAGAGCGTGTTTTCGATGGATGGGGATCGGGCTCCCTTGAGAGAGATCGGTTCCTTGGCGGCCCGTTACGGTGCCTCTGTTTATGTGGATGAGGCGCACGCCACGGGTGTTTGGGGCGGGGAGGGAGAGGGGCTTGTTCCTTCCGCCGGAATGAATCCGGAGTCTACCGTGGTGATGGGGACGATGTCCAAGGCCCTCGGCGGGTTGGGCGGGTTTTTGTGCGGGTCGGAGGGGTTGAAGGATTGGGTCGTGAACCGGTGCCGTTCATTCATCTATTCGACGGCTTTGTCGCCCGTGCTTGTCGCCACGGCCTTGACCGCCCTCGAGATCGTGACACAGGACCCGGAACGGAGGGAGCGGCTCTTCTCCCTGTCCGACCGGTTGAGACACGGGTTGCGGGGGGCCGGTTATGAGGTGATGGGGGACCAGGGGCCGATCGTGCCGCTCCTCCTCGGCGCCGAACGGACCGCTCTCCGATTCTCCGAACAGCTGTTCGAGCGGGATGTTTGGGCCCCGGCGGTCCGTTTCCCGACGGTGCCGAAGGGGCACAGCCGGATCCGTTTTTCCGTGTCGGCGGGGCACACCGACGCGGACATCGACCGGGTGTTGGATCTGCTGAACTCAAAAAGGTTCCACGGTGAGACGGACTAGAGGGCTTTTCATCGTCGGGACGGATACGGGTGTTGGGAAAACCCGGGTGTCGTGCCTTCTGGCCCGGACGATGTTCCGGCGCGGGATCCGGGCGGGCGTGATGAAACCGTATCTCAGCGGAGGATGGTCGGACGCCAGATCGTTGCGTCGGGCCGCCGGAGTGAGGGACTCTCTTCGACGGATTGCGCCGGCGTTTTATAACCGGCCGCTCGCGCCGTGGCCCGCCTCCTGGTTCCAAAAGGAATCAAGATCCTTCGGTTCCGTCATGAGGGCCATCCGAGGGGTGTCGGCCGACTATGATTTTCTGATCGTCGAGGGAATCGGCGGGGTCAGAGTCCCGCTTTCAAAAAGGCGGTCCGTGTCGGACATGCTCCGGGCGTTCCGATGGCCCGTTTGGGTCGTCGCGCGGCCCGGATTGGGAACCATCAACCACACGCTGTTGACTTTGGAACATCTGAGCCGATGCGGAGTCCGGGTGCGGGCGGTCGTTTTGAGCGGGTACGATCCGGAAGATCCGACTCATCGGACCAACGAACGGGTCTTACGCGCGTTGGCCAAGGTCCGTGTCGTGACCCTTCCCCGGTTTCGTCTCTCTGCCCGATCCTTGGACCGGCTATCCGGTCCTTTTTGGAAACGCATGAAACGGATGATAGGACCTTGATGAAAGACAATGGCCGACGACAGCTGATCGCGTGGGATAAAAGATACGTCTGGCACCCGTTCACCCAGCAGGCGGAATGGGAGAAGGACGATCCCTTGGTCGTCCGTTCGGGAAAAGGCGTTTATCTGAAGGACATGAACGGTCGCCGATATATGGACGGCGTGTCGTCGTTGTGGGTGAACGTTCACGGACACAGGCACCCCGTCTTGGATAGGGCCGTCACGGATCAGTTGGGAAAGATCGCCCACTCGACGTTCCTCGGTCTGACGCATGAACCCGCTGTGCGATTGGCCCGGGAACTGATCCGGATCGCTCCCCGGGGCCTTCAGCGGGTCTTCTATTCGGACAACGGGGCCACGTCCGTGGAGATCGCCCTGAAGATGGCGTTCCAATCTTGGGCGCAATCCGGCCGGAGGGGAAGGACGGAATTTTTGGCGCTCGACCATTCCTATCACGGAGACACGCTGGGATCCGTGTCCGTCGGGGGGATCGGTTTGTTCCACAGGAAGTTCGCCCCTCTTCTTTTCAAGACCCGTTTCGCCATGAGCCCGTTCTGTTATCGGTGCCCGTGCCGTGCGGGCGGTTACCGGGGGCGCTGGAGGGGCCCCGTGGAAAAAATCCAAGGGATCCCCCGGCCGGGGGATCGTCGGGCGGAGACCGGTTGCCGGTGGGAATGTCTGAAGCACGCGGAACAACTGATGAGAGAACATGCGTCCCATCTGGCCGCGGCCATCGTCGAGCCGGTCGTCCAGGGGGCTGCCGGGATGGTCGTCATGCCGCCCGGCTATCTGAAGGGGTTCGAACGGTTGTGCCGGAAATACGGGATACTTCTGATCGCCGATGAGGTGGCGACGGGTTTCGGACGGACGGGGACGATGTTCGCCTGCGAGAGAGAACGGGTCCGCCCCGATTTTTTGTGCGTGTCCAAATCCATCACCGGAGGGTATCTCCCTTTGGCGGCCACACTGACCACCGAAAAGGTCTACCGTTCCTTCCGGGGACGTTACGACGAGTTTAAGACTTTTTTTCACGGACATACCTACACCGCCAACCCGTTGGCGTGCGCCGTGGCGTTGGCCAACCTCCGGCTCTATCGGAAGGACGATGTGGTCGGCGGATTGGAGGGGAAGATCCGGATGTTGGGTGATTTTCTCCGTGGAATGAGGTCCCATCCTTCCGTCGGCGATGTGCGTCAGGCGGGACTGATGGCGGGGATCGAATTGGTGAAGGATCAGAGGACGGGCCGGCCTTTTGAAGCGGCCCTCAAGGTGGGGCAGCGGGTCTGCCGGGAATGCCGGAACCAGGGGGTCTGGGTCCGGCCGCTCAGCGATGTGATCGTCATCCTTCCTCCCCTCTCCATCCGTTCCGGCCAACTGAGGCGACTGCTGTCCGTCGTCGGGAGAGCTATCGTCCAAGTGACTAAAATGCTATAAACGATGACAGAAAAAATTCGCCGGTCATCGTATGGACGCCAAAACTAAAAGTTCTTCCGGGCAAGGGCCCTATTTCATCGCTTTCATCGCTTTTCTCTCTCTGGCCGTCGCCATGTTGGCTTGGCCGTCAAAGGGGGCCCTCCTTTTCCCGTTCATCACCATCTTCGTCGTGGTCATGGCGTGGGTTATGACGTCCGCCGTGTCGGGGTTGTTGATCCTGATGGCCAGTCTGGTCTGTTTGGGATTGTGGAACCTGTGGCTCCCCGAATACAGACTGTTCTTGACGTTGGGTGTCCTTCAACTGTGGGCCCTGTGGTATTTCCTCCAGACGTTCGATCATCAGACCTATCAGAACCAATTCGACCTGCAGAATAAACTCCGCTACCGGCAGAAGCGTCTCGATGAGATCCGCAAGGAAATGGTCCTCTACGACGAACATTCCAAGACGATCCAGACGCAGGCCACTCAGAGGCAGATTCTGGCGGACTGCGCGCGGGATTTCGGCTCCTTATTGGACGTGACGGAGATCCAGAGACACCTGATGGATTGGGGCCGGAAGATATTCCCGGATGCCCATGTGATCCTGGCGGGACTCATCCAAGGGGATCCCATCGATGATTGGATCCGCGAGCGTCGGCGACCGTTGCTCTGCGAGGATATCCTGCAGAACAATCTCTTCCACAGCGCCCACACCGAACAGGGGACGCGGTCCCTGTTGGTGACCGCGCTGATCGTCAATAACCAGGTCTACGGGGCCTTGCGGTTGGAAAGCCTCCACCCCAACCGTTTCGACCGGAACGATTTGCGTCTGCTGGAAGCCCTCGCCACGCTGGGGTCGATGGCGTTCGACAACGCGCTGTTGTATCAGCGGGTGGAACAGTTGGCCATCTATGACGGGCTCACGCGCGTTCTCACGCGCCGGGCTTTCGAGGAGAAATTCGCCGAAGAACTGCTCCGCGCCGGCCGGTACCGGTATCCCGTCGGCGTCGTGATGGTGGACGTCGATCATTTCAAAAAGGTGAACGACACTCACGGCCATGCCGTCGGGGATCAGGTCTTGCAGATGGTCACGCGGATTTTGAAGGCACGACTGAGGCCCGTCGATACGGTGGGCCGTTATGGCGGGGAGGAATTCATCGCCCTCCTTCCCCAACTCGGACACGTCGAGGTGAAGGGCATCGTGGAGGGGATCCGCCAGGTCATCTCCCAGGAACCGTGTTCTTCCTCCTCCGGCACGTTCCATATCACGCTGAGCGCGGGAGTGGCTTCGTATCCTGAAGACGCCACGACCACTCCCCAACTGATCCGCACGGCGGATCAGCGCCTCTATCAGGCGAAAACCCAGGGGCGCAACCGCGTCGTCGGGATCGGGGACGCCTGATGGAACTCCTGTTGCTCTGGCCGTTGCTGCCGTTTGCCGGGATCTGGGGCCCGCCGGTGGTGTCTTGGATCGGGATCATCCTCGGGGTGGCCGGTTGGCTTTCAACCGGGATGATGGTCCGGGGTTCGCTCGGGGTTTGGATGTCGTCCGGAGTCAGTCTGGGAGTGGTCATCGCTTTCGTCTTGAAGAACATCCTTTCCCAGCGCCGCCTGTTCTCTCAGTCCGAGCGGGAACTGGCCGACACGGTCAGACAGGTGCATGCGATGGAACGCGAATATGATGAGAAGAAGAAGCTGTTGGAAGACCGGGAAAAGGAGGAAGCCCGCGCGTTTCAGATATACAGTCTGGCGCGCAGTCTGACGGAATCGTTCTCTTGGGACAGTTTGGCCAGCCGGTTCACCCATGTGTTGCAGAAGGTGACGGGCTCGACGGACTTCCTCTTGTATCTGTCATCGGACAACCGGGAACAGATGGAATTGAGTTTGCGGAGCGGCGCGTGGCGGGAAGATCAGACGCCGCTGTCCCAGGGGGCGCAGGTCTATCAGGGATTGGCTCCCCGTTGGCTGAACATCGAGGGGGACAGTCTCCTCTATGTCCCCTTGGTGGTCAAGGGGGAATGTCTGGGCGTCATCTGGATCCGTTGCAAGGAGCCCGTGACCCATTCGCAGACGGACCTTCAGAAGATCCTCGAACAGCTCATCATCGGAGTGCAAAAGGCGCGATTATTTGCCAAAATGGAATCGCTGTCCCGGTTGGACGGGTTGACGGGAGTCATGCGCCGTCAGGTCTTTTTGGACAGGGCCGATGAGGAATGGAACCGGGCCCGGGCTTTCCAGACGACATTTTGTCTGATGATGGTGGATGTGGATCATTTCAAAAAGGTGAACGATACCTACGGTCACCCCGTCGGCGATACCGTGCTGACCAAGATGGGACAGCTCCTCCGGGAGGGGATCTACGAGACGGACACGGTGGGCCGCTACGGCGGAGAGGAATTCGTGGTCTTGTTCTCCCGCGCCCAGCCGGACGGCGTCCGCCGGAAAGCGGAGGCCTTGAGGGAGCGGGTCGCGTCGGAAACGTTCTCGACGGGATGGGAGAAACTCCGCGTCACCATCAGTATCGGTTTGGCCCATTATCCACGGGATGGGTTCACCGTCAAGGAAGTGTTGGCGGCCGCCGACCGGGCGCTCTATGCCGCCAAACACGGCGGGAGGAATCGCGTGGTCGATTATATGGAGATTCGTCAATGAAGGAGGATACGTCGATGTGTTATCGGAGATTCGGTTTGTCGGTGTTGATGATTCTAACGATGGGGGTGTGCACGATGGCCGCAGAAAAAGCGAATTGGGAAAAAACCGCTGGGACTTACGCTGTTTTTGAAACGAACAAGGGGAAGATCGTCTGTGAATTGTTCCCGGAGGAAGCGCCGAAGACCGTGAAGAATTTCGTCGGACTGGCCGATGGAACGAAAGAATTCATCGACATCAAGACCAACACAAAGACCAAGAGGCCGTTCTATGACGGCATCATCTTTCATCGGGTCATCCCGCAGTTCATGATCCAGACCGGAGACCCTCTCGGCGTCGGGATGGGCGGTCCGGGGTATAAGTTCGAGGACGAGATCAGCTCTAAACTGAAATTCGACAAGCCCGGGATGTTGGCCATGGCCAATTCCGGACCGAACACCAACGGATCTCAGTTCTTCATCACTGTGGCCCCCACGCCGTGGCTGACAGGGCACCACACCATCTTCGGCCGGGTCGTCGACGGCCAGGACGTGGCGGACGCCATCTCCAATGTCTCCCGCGACCAACGCGACAAACCCTTGGACCCCGTCGTCATCCAGAAACTGCTGATACAGAAAGTAAAGTAAACCCTGCCTTCGTCTCGGAGGTCGGGACTTCTCGTGGGTTCGAGAGGAGGGGAACTGTGACGTTCCGTCGTTTGGTTCAGAAGGGGTTGGACGTCTTCAGTTATGTCCTGTTCTGTGGCGGCGCCTCGGTCTTCGCCTATCAGGTTTACCGTTGGCTGCGCTTCGGCGTGTGGACGAAGGTGTCGCTGCGGAAAGCCCTTTCGTTCCTGGCGGAGTTCCTTCCCGGGGAATCATTCCGGGGTCCCCTTGATTCATGGCCGGGCCTTCGGAAAACGGTGGACCTCCTCCTTTTCGGATCTCATTACTTCCCTCTCTCAGCCTTCCTTGTCGTTCTTGCCATCGTCATCATGGTCTATTTCGACGACGATCTTCAGATCAAAGAGTGATCGGTTTCCCCTTGTCGGATTCAACGTCGGTCTTCCGAGGAGAATATTCGCGGGATGGCTCCGCCCGTTCGGGCGCAACCCTCGGGACGGCGGGGAAGGGCTGAGGAGATGAAAAAGAATTGGATGCGTGCGCTTCTAGTCTGCGCGGTGTTCCTGCTTGGGATCGAGTTGTTTTTCAGGATTACCGAAGTGTTCATCCCCCCGAAACCGGTCGATTACGGTTTGGGTTTCAATGATGATAGCAGGGTTTTTGTGAGGCACCCCTCGAAGCAGCACTATTGGGTCACCAATCCGAATAAGACCATGACGTTCAGAAATCAGGAATTCTCAGAGGCCAAGAGCCCGAACCACTGCCGGATCGTCGCTCTGGGGGGCTCGTCCGTCTATCGTCTCGACGAACGCCTTCCCTCTTTGGAGCGGGACCTCCAGGAGCGGTTCAAACATAAATACGATAAAATCGAGATCATCAACGCCGGGGCGAGGTCTTATGGGTCGGGTCGGTTGATGATCGTTCTGAGGGAGATGCTTCAGTTCGACCCGGACATCGTGCTCCTCTATTCCGGGCATAACGAATTCGAAGATATGGAACAGTTGGAACTGTCCGGTTTAAAATATGTTCCTCTGATGCGTTTGATGTCGAAATCGGCCGCGTTCCGGTTTTGTCGCGATCGGATCACGGATGGATGGGTTTCCGTGTTGGAGGACGAGCGGAACCGGGGGATCCTTTCGCGGTCGCGGGTGTGGGCCCGACGGATGGGGACTCGTCCACTCACTCCGGAACAGAAGGACCGGATCATGAGGGCGTATGAAAGCAATCTTTCGATCATGATCGATCTGTGCAAGGAAAGCGGTGTCACTCTCGTTATGGGGACAGTCCCCTCAAACCTGTACATGTATCTATCCCCCGTTCAGAGGAGAACCGGGTGTTCCAAGGTTCACGACAGGCAGGAGTATGAGCGCGTCATGCAAATGGCGCAGGAACAATTGAAGTCGGCGCCGGAACGGCAGCAATCTTCCGATATCGAGAATGGGATCATCAGGAAATTGTCGGAGGAACACGGGATCCCGTTGGCCGATGTGGAACAGGCCGTCATCGATCGGGAACCCCACAATATCCCCGGAGAAGAATATTTTCTCGACCATTGTCATTTGAATAAAGAGGGGAACTCGATTTGGGTGGATACCTATAAAAAAATCCTCATCGATGTCCTTTGACCCCCTTTCGATGAAAGGGATGGCGGGTGATTCGATGGTGAACCCGTCGGGGGGACGGGAAAGTTATTTTGTGTTTTTCTTTTCAGAAGGGGTTTCGAGGGGTTTTGGAACGGCGGATCTTTTCTCCCCGACTCTTTGGGAAGAAAGCTGTTTCCAAAAGGCGGACGCCTTGTTTTGTCCTTCGTTGATCTGTTCCTGAGTCATCTTGAGTTCCAATTCGTTGATGGCTGTCGAGGCGTCGGGATTGTCTTGCGCCGCGGCCAAGGAAAGCCATTGATACGCCTCGACGAGGTTTGGAGGAGTGCCGTTGCCGTTCAGATACAGGAGCCCCAGGTTGTATTGGGCGGCGTCTAATCCTTGTTCGGCGGCCTTGCGATAACAAGCCAAGGCTTCGGCATAGTTCTGGGGAGTGCCGTTCCCCTTTTCATACAGTATCCCTAAATTGCACTGGGCGGCCGCCCACCCCTGTTCGGCGGCTTTTTTATACCACTTCAACGCTTCGGGGTGATTCTGTGGGACGCCCTTGCCCTGATCATACATCACTCCGAGATTGCATTGGGCCATCCCGAAATTCTGTTCGGCGGCGAGCCGATACCATTTCAGCGCCTCGGCGTAGTCCTGGGGGACGATCTTCCCGTCGTCGTAGATGATTCCCAGGTTGCACTGGGCGATGGCCAATCCCTTCTCCGCCGCTTTCTGATACCACTTCAAGGCCTCTTTTAAATCCGAAGGGACGCCCTTCCCCTTGTCATACATGGTCCCCAGATTGCACTGGGCCATGGCGTCGTCCTGCTCGGCGGCTTTCTTGTACCACTTGAAGGCCTCCGTGTTGTCCTGGGGGACGCCTTTTCCCAGGTCGTACATGACGCCGAGGTTGAATTGGGCCATGGGGAGTCCTTGGTCCGCGGCTTTTCGATACCATTGTTCCGCTTCCGCGAAATCCTGGGGGACTCCGTCCCCTTCGTCATACATGACGCCCAGGTTGAATTGCGCCCGGGTGTTCCCCTGTTCGGCGGACTGCCGGTACCAGTTGACGGCTTCGGTGGTGTCTTGGGGTACGCCTTTCCCTTCGGCATACAGGATTCCGAGGGCGAACTGGGCGACGTCGTATCCTTGTTCTGCGGAGAGCCGGTACCATTTGGCGGCTTCGGTGTTGTTGGCGGTGACGCCTCGGCCTTTTTCATACATGACGCCGAGCGCGTGCTGGGCCATGGCGTCGCCTTGTGCGGCGGCGGCCCGGTAGAGTTTCAGCGCTTCCATGTAACTCTGTTTGACGCCCTTTCCCCGTTCATACATGACGCCCAGATTGTATTGGGCCATGGGCAGGCCCTTGTCGGCCACCTTGCGATACCATTTCAGGGCTTCCGTGTAGTTCTGTGGGATGCCCTGTCCTTCATCATTCATGAGCGCCAGGTTGAACTGGGCCAAGGTGGAATCCTGTTGGGCCGCTTTCTGGAACCATCCGGCGGCTTTGGCGAGATCTTTTTGGATGTAGAGTCCTTCATAATACATCACGCCCAGTTTGGCTTCCGCCGCGGCGAGCCCCTGTTCCGCCGCGAGTTGGAACCATTTGAGGGCTTCGGGGTGGTTCTGCGCCACTCCTTGGCCTTCGTCATACATCATCCCGAGGTTGAATTGGGCGGTGGCTAATCCTTGTCCGGCGGCCAGTTGATACCACTTCAGTGCTTCGGCGAGATCCTGTTCGATGCCTTTGCCTTTGTCGTAGAGGACGGCGAGGTTGAACTGGGCTTTGGCATCGCCCTGTTCGGCGGCCAGGGTATACCATTTCACCGCCTCCGTGTAATTCTTGGGGACCCCCGTGCCGTTCTGGTAGATGACTCCCAGGTTGAACTGGGCTTTGGCGTCGCCCTGTTCGGCGGCCTTCCGGGTGATCTCGAGGTTCGCGCGAGGGGTCGTCCCTTTCTTTACCTCGCAGAACGAGGCCTGGGAAACGAGCAGGGTGATCAACACCAACGGCAAAAAGGCCGGAGTGCCCTTGTCGTTTTTAAGCCGTCGATGGTCCGTCTGGAGAGTGAACATGGATGAGGATGTCATTATACGAAAAAAGGGAAGAACGGACTAATCTTCGGTTCCGGCGGCGGCTCGGCCCGCCGTGGCGCCGGTCGCCCACGCCCAGTGGAGGTTGAACCCGCCGCAGTCTCCATCCACGTCGAGGATTTCTCCGGCGAAGAAGAGTCCCGGGGTGAGGCGGGATTCCATCGTGAGGGGATCCACCTCGAGGGTGTCGACACCTCCGGCGGTGGCCTGGGCTTCGGCCCACCCGAGCGTTCCGGTGATTTCCCAAGACCATCCCTTGATGAGTTCGACCAGAGAAGAGACCCGGGATCTGGAAACCGTCGAACCCGAGGGGGATTCTGTTTTGAATCCGGCGGTTTTCAGCAGGACCGGGATGAAGCGTTTGTTGAGGAGGCCCAAGAGGGCCCGTTCCGGCGGTTCCTGTGGACGGGTTCTGAACCGTCCCTCCAGTTCTTCCGCGAGGACCTTGGCGTTGATCCCGGGAAGGAGATCGATGCGGAGGGAGGGGCGCCGATGGGCTTGGAGGCATTCCGTCACCTTCCGGCTCAATTGGAAGAGGGGAATCCCCGAGAGGTTGTCGCTGTTGAAGATGATCTCTCCGGATTCTCTTTGAACGGGTTTTCCGTCAACGGTCAATTCGATGTCGCAGTCGGTGCGCGTCCCTTTGAGGGATTTTAGGAAAGGGGATCTGACGCGGACCGGGACCAATACCGGGAATACCGGGACCAGGTGATGTCCGCATTGTTCGGCGAGGAGGAGTCCTTTCCCGTCGGATCCCGTCTCGGGATGGGCCAGCCCTCCCGTGGAGAGGATGACTCGGTCCGCTTTGAAGCGGCGGTTGTCGGCGCAGGTTAGATCGAAACGGTTTCGGATGTTCCGGATCTCCGTCTCCGCATGGATGGGGACGTTCAGCCGGGAGAGTTCGTCCCGGAGGAGGTCGAGGACGGTGGAGGCTTGGTCGCACAAGGGGAAGACCCGTCCGTCCTCCTCTGTTTTGGTGAGGAGTCCCAGCTCCTTGAAGAAAGAGAGTGTCCGTTCGGCGGGGAAGGACGTCAGGACCGTGCGGAAGAATTCCGGCCGTCGGCCATGGTAACGGCGCGGGGAACAATCCGAGTGGGTCAGGTTGCATCGCCCGTTTCCGGTCAGCAATAGTTTCCTTCCGACGCGCGGCGTTTTCTCAAGGAGGAACACATCGGCTCCGGCCCTGGCGGCGGCGATGGCCGCCATCAGGCCGGCCGCTCCTCCACCGATGACCGCGACACGATGTTTTTCGGGACTAGGCATGTTTTGACTCTTTCCGACTCTCCTTAAAATTGTATCATAATGAAATCACCCTGATCGTGGTGAAGAAATCACCGGTATGAATCAGAACAAACCTCAATTCCCCGCATGGTTGCCTTTGGTGTTCATCATCGCCCTCACGGCGCTGGTGATGAGTCCCTGTCTCGATAACGGTTTCACCAACTGGGACGACAATAAAGTGCTGATGAAGAACGGGTTGATCCGTGATCTCTCTCCGGCCGGGATCAAACGGATATTCTCGTCGTTCAACCTGGGGCACTATAACCCGTTGGTCGTCCTGAGTTATGCGGTCGAATACCGTCTCTGGGGACTCAACCCCCAGGGGTATCATGCGACCAATCTTTTTCTTCATCTGGTCAACGTGGGGCTGGTGTTCTGGTTGGTGTCGTTGTCGGGAGGACCGATGTGGGTCGGGATGGTCGTCGGGCTCCTTTTCGGAATACATCCGCTGCACGTGGAATCGGTCGCCTGGGTCACGGAACGGAAAGACGTGCTGTATGCCCTCTTCTATCTGGGGGGATTGATCAGTTACCTTCAGTACGTGCGGACGGGTTCGCGGAAAAAATATTGGTTGTGTGTCGGGCTGTTCGTCTCGTCCATGTTGTCGAAGGCGATGGCGGTGACGTTCCCCGCGGTGTTGTTGTTGGTGGACTGGGCCGAAGGCCGCCGATGGGAGAGACGGGTGTTCCTGGAAAAGATCGGGTTCTTCCTGGTCGCCGGCCTGATCGGGTCGCTGGTGCTGTTCGCGCATCAGGAGGAGGGAGTTCAGCAGGTCTCATTTCTTAAAAAGGTGTTCTACCCGTCCTATATCCTGTTGTTCCAACTGTGGAAGACCGTCTGGCCCACGAAGTTGTCGATCATCTATACTTCCCCGTTCCGGACCAGCCCGTTCTTTACGGGAGTGTTCTACGCGTCGCCTCTTCTGCTCGCCGGGTTGGGATGGGGGATCTACCGCATCAATAAATATCTGGGCGGACGGCTGTGGGGGCTCTGGTTTTATCTCCTGACGAGCCTGCCCGTTCTTCAGCTCCTTTCTTTGCCTGAAAAATCCATCACGAACGACCGTTACAGTTATGTTCCGTCGATCGGATTGTTCCTCCTCGCCTGCGAATGGGGAATCTTGTTCTGCCGTCGGTTCCCCTGGGCTTTCAACGTGTTGGTCCCGGCGCTGGTCGGAACCGTCATGATGTTCGGCGTGGCGGCGCATCATCGCTGTGCCGTCTGGAAGGACAGCATCACTCTGTGGACGGACGTGATTCTTCACTATCCGGAAGCCAAGGACGCCTACTACAACCGGGGGGTGGCCTATGACGACGTCCGGATGATGCAACAGGCCTACGAGGATTACACGATGGCCATCAAGATCGATCCTGAACACGCGAAGGCCTACGTCAACAGGGGAGTGTTGCTGATGAACAACAAGGAATACGATCGGGCCCTGGCCGATTTCGACCGGTGTCTGGCGATCAGCCCCGATGGCGCTGTCGCCTACAATAACCGGGGTAACACGTTGAGGTTGATGGGGCGGTTGGCCGAGGCGGAGACTGACCTGCGGAAGGCGATCGCGTTGAATCCAGACATTGCTCCGAGCTATTTCAACCTGGCCTTGGTGAGATACGCGCAGAAGGATTACGAGGAATCCTGGAAATGGATGTTGGAGGCCAAACAGCGCGGATATCCGCGTGCGGTCCAGTTGGAGAGATTGTTGATGGGCCATCGGCGTCGCGGGTCATAAGGGTCAACCGGTTTTTTGAAATGACACGGCATCGATGTGTTTGGGTCTCCGTCGTTTTGGTCGCCGGACTGATCGCCCTCCTGTATCTCCCCGCGCTGAAACACGATTTCGTCAATTGGGACGACCCGTTGTTGGTCGTCAATAACCATTCCATCCGCTCCTTGTCTCCCGCCGGGATCGCCCGGCTCTTTTCCTCCTTCCATGTGGGGCATTACCACCCGCTGACCATGCTCACCTATGCCGTCGAATGGCGATGGTGGGGGCCGTCCCCGGCGGTGTATCACGCCACGAACCTGCTCATTCACGTGATCAACGCCCTGTTGGCGCTGGGATTGGTCTTCCTGTGGAGTAAAAACCTCTGGGTGGCCGTGTTCAGCGCTCTCCTATTCGGGATCCACCCGTTGCACGTGGAATCCGTCGCGTGGGTCGCGGAGCGCAAGGATGTGCTGTATTCGTCCTTTTATCTGGGAGCGCTGTTGAGTTATGGTTTTTTCCTCCGGACGACCCGCCGGCGTTTCTATTATCTCTGTCTGATTCTTTTTCTCCTCTCCCTTTTGTCGAAGGTGATGGCCGTGACGTTCCCTCTGGTCCTGTTGTGGATGGACCGATCCGCCCGTCCGTCAACTCTTAAAAACGCGTGGGCGGAGAAGACGCCATTTTTCCTTTTATGTTTTCTCGCCGTGACGGTCAACCTTTTCGCGGAATACCGGACCTGGGCGCCCTCGGTCTTGAGCGATGGTCCCAGATGGGTCGACCGATTCTTCCTTCCGTCCTATTCGGTGTTGTTTCAATGGATGAAGACGCTCCTGCCATTCAACCTCTCATGCCTTTATCCGTATCCGGATCGGATTTCCGTCTCGTATATCGGTTCCCCGGTCGTTCTGGCCCTTGTGTTGGGCATGGTCTGGCGGGTCCGGCATCGATTCCCTCCCGCGTTGTTCGGGACCGGGTTTTTCTTGATCGTGTTTTTGCCGGTCAGTCAGTTATTGCCGTTGCCGGACATCTCGGTGACGAACGACCGCTACCATTATTTGGCTTCTCTCGGACTGTTTTACGCCGGGGGGGAGCTTCTCCGGCTGTTGTGGGGGGGGCCGCCGCGACTCTATTGGCGGAGGGGCATCTTTCTGTTCGTCGCGCTCTGGGTCGTGGGCCTGGGTATATTGACACATCGACGGACGGCGGTCTGGCGTGACAGCTTGTCACTCTGGAACGACGTCTTGTCGAAATATCCAGCGACCCCGTTCGCCTATAATAACCGGGGGCTCTATTTCTATCAAAACGGAGAGGATTCCCAAGCCGAGGCGGATTTCAGAAGGGTGTTGGTGTTGAACCCGTATCATGTGGAGGCTTGGAACAACCGGGGGCTCCTTCAACTCAGGCGGAAAGAATATCGGACGGCGATTTTCTCCTTCAACCGAGCGCTCCGTTTGAGACCGGATTTCGTCCAGGCCCTGCATAACCGAGGGGTGGCCCGGCTGGACTCGGGTTATCTTGAGGAGGCGTTGACCGATTTCGATCGGGTGATCGCTCTGGATCCCGAGGACGGCGAGGCCTATTATAACCGGGGGAACTTGTATCAGCGGATGGGATTGAAGGATAAAGCGATCGAGGATTACGGAAAAGCGATATGTCTTAAACCTGACTATGGACATGCCTACAATAATAGGGCGATCGTCTATTTTTCAATGGGAGACGTCAACGGTGCTCGGAATGACGTAAGACAGGCTCTGAAATTGGGATTGCCAGTATCACCGGATTTTTTGCGGGTTTTGGAAATTTGAATCCCGTTCATCTATTTGTTGACATACCAAAAGACCACTTGTTACAATCCTAGTTTGTAACTACAACAAGAGAAAGGTTCTTCGATGGAACTGAATTCAGCGTTTTTTCTGGCTGCTGCTGTCGTTATACTGGCTGTTACCTTTAATTTCACGAATGGATTTCACGACGCTGCGAACGTCGTTGCGACGTTGATATCCACGCGGGCGTTCGAACCGGAAACGGCGTTGGTGATGGCGGCCATCGCCGAATTTATCGGTCCTTTTTTGTTCGGGACGGCAGTCGCCGCGACGATTGGAAAGGGAATCGTAGATCCGACTGCCGTAACGGCTCTGGTGGCATTGGTTGGTTTATCGGCGGCGATCATTTGGAATCTGGCCACATGGTATTTTGGATTACCCTCCTCCTCCAGTCATGCGTTGGTCGGGGGGTTGGTGGGAGGGGTGGTGGCGGCATCGGGTTTTTCTCATTTGAATTACCATGGTTTGATTACCATCGTTATCGTATTGATTACATCGCCTCTCTTGGGATTGGTGGCCGGCTACATTTTCCAGAAGATATTGACTTACCTTTCGCGGGGGCTCACACCCAAAGCGGGGGAGATTTATAAAAAATCGCAACTATTTTCAGGGTTAGGGCTTGCATTGTCTCATGGTGCCAATGACGCGCAAAAGGCCATGGGAATCATCGTGATGACGTTGCTGTCTCAAGGGTACCTGACTACTTTTCATGTCCCGTTCTGGGTGATGTTCCTTTGCGCGATCCCCATGGGGCTGGGAACGATGTTCGGTGGCTGGCGCATCATCAAGACTGTCGGCAACAAGATATTCAAGCTCCGCCCCATCAATGGTTTTTCCGCTCAGATGTCATCGGCTGCTGTTATCATGGGGGCGGCGATCCTCGGGGGACCCGTATCGACGACGCATGTGGTCTCATCGTCCATCGCGGGGGTCGGATGTGCCGAGAGAATCAAGGCGGTCCGATGGGAGACGGCGGGGAATATCTTGGCGGCGTGGGTGATCACCATCCCGGCTTCGGCACTTGTTTCCGCCGTGATGTACTGGTGTATCCAAGTGATTATCAAAATCGTTACAGGGGGGAACTGACTTATGGGACTTCGAGATTTCTTTTTTCCGCCGAAACGGGACTTCGTCCGGATGTTGAAGGAGCAGGCCGAGAAGACGAGCGAGGGGATGAAGGCCCTCTATGATTACGTTCAAGACCCCACCCCGGGGAACGGCCAACGCGTGATGCACCTGGAGGAGGAAGCCGACGAGATGCGGCGCATCCTGGTGGCCGAATTGAACCAGTCCTTCGTCACCCCGTTCGACCGGGAGGATATCTACGCCCTCTCCCGCACCGTCGACGATATGGTGGACTACGCGAAATCTACCGTCGAGGAGATGATCCTCTTCCAGGTGACCCCCAATGACCATATGAAGAAGATGGCGGAGGGGCTCTACAACGCCTCGCGCGACATCCTGGCTTCCATCGCCTGCATCAAGACGCACGCCACGGTATGCAGTGAACATATCGTGCGCGCCAAAAAGGCGGAGAATTTCGTGGAACACCGCTATCGGGAAGCGCTCGTGGATCTGTTTAAGACGGACGACGTCGTCAAAATACTGAAGATGCGTGAAATCTACCGGCACATGTCCAATGCGGCCGACCGGGGAGATGAAGCCGCCAATATCGTCGGAGATATTCTCGTTAAAATGACGTGACGAGGTCCGGTTCCGCTAGTCGTTCCTTTCGCCGTTTTCAGCGCGCTGCCCGCTGTCTTGGCATCGCGTTCCTCTCGAGTTGTTTTGCTTCGGCCGTCCCGGCCGAGGTCGTCCAGATCACCCTCTACCATACCAACGACATGCACGGTTGGATCATGCCCCGGGAGGTCCCGCCGTCTTCTCCGGCCCCTCAGGGCGGGATGGCCGTTCTGTCCGCCTATCTGGAACGGGATACGGCGGGCTGGTCGGGCCGGCCCGAGGATAAACCCTATCTGCTCCTGGACGGCGGGGATTTTTTTCAGGGGACGCCGGAGGGGAATCTGACCCGGGGAGAGGCCGTCGTCGAGTGCATGAACCGTCTCGGTTACGATGCGGCGGCTCTTGGCAATCATGAGTTCGATTTCGGGGTCGAGGCGTTGTCCCGTCTGATGGGACAGGCCCGGTTCCCTTTTTTGGCGTCGAACGTGCGCGATGGGGACGGCCGGTTAGGGGCTCTGAGGCCGTTCCTCGTGAAGACGGTCTCGGGCGTGAACGTCGGGATCTTCGGTTTGCTGACCCCGGAGACGCGTGAGATGGTCGTCGGAAAGAACATCCGCGGGATCGAATTCGAGGATGAGCGCGCGGCGGCACAACGTTGCGTGAGGGAACTCCGCCGCCGGGGGGCCCAGGTGATCGTGGCTTTGACCCATTGCGGTTGGAGGGGGTTTTCGCCCGAGAAGGGATCGGGGGACGCGGCCTTGGCGCGTTCCGTCAAAGGGGTCGACGTGATCATCGGAGGGCACAGCCACACGCCGTTCCCGGACCCCCAATGGGTGGGAGACACGATGGTCGTTCAGGCCGGGAGCCGGCTCGGTTGGGTCGGCAAGGTCCGGATCGATTGGGATTCGGCGAGTAAAAAGGTGTCCCGGATGAGTTATCGTCTCATTCCGTTGAGGCGCGACCGTTGGGGGGAACAGGCGGAGATGAAGGCGTTCGTCGCCGAACAGAGGAAGAAGGCCTCCGCGATCTTGGGCCGGGATTTGGACCAAGTGCTCGGCCGTGCCGTGACGGACATCACCCGGAACCGCTCCGGGGAGTCCCTGATGGGGAACTGGCAGACCGACGTCATGCGCCGCCGGACGGGCGCCCAGATCGCTTTTCAGAATTCAGGCGGGATCCGGGACGATTTCCGGAAAGGCCCGCTCCTCGTGCGCGACGTCTATTACGTCTCTCCCTTCGAGAATACGCTGGTCACGATGATGCTGACGGGCCGGCAGATCCGGAACATTCTGGAAACGAGCGTCTCCGGCCGTCACGGGATCCTGCAACTGTCCGGAATGTCGATGGCGTATCGTCCGGACTCTCCCGTCGGACAACGGGTGGAAGAGGTGGTGGTCGGCGGTTACCCGTTGGAGGAGTCCCGTGCCTATCAGATCGTCACCAACTCGTTCCTGGCGTCGGGCGGCGATGGATTCGATGATTTTGAAAAAGGGGTGAACACCGTCGACACGAAGATCAACCTTTTCGACGCGGAGTGCGAGGCGATCCGGGGGGCATCATCCGTCGCCAGCCGCCTCGAAGGACGGATCCGCCGGATCGGGGAAGGAGAGAAGGCCCGATGAGTGATTGGATCCGTCGGCGCACGATCCCGTTGACAGAAGGGCTCCGTCAACGAGTGGCCCCGCTGTTTCAAAAGTGGGCCGGCCGGTACGGCCCTTCTCTTTCCGTGAAGAGTCTCCGCGTCCGCTTGATGGCTCTGGTGATCCTCTCCGGAATCATCCCGATGATCCTGACGGCGGGGGTCCTGACGATCATCAGCCGTCGGTCCCTCTTGAACATCTCCGTCGAACAGCAACAGGAGGTGGCCCGTCGGATCGGAGACCGCATCGTGGGACATGTGGGGAACGTCAAGACGCTTCTGCTGACCATCGTCCGACAGCGGGATTTCATCGCGGCGGCTCCCGCCGCCCAGGGGGCGATCCTGGTGGATTTCATGAAGGGCTACCCCTATCTGATGGAATGTTCCGTCCTGGGGTCGGACGGGATGGAGATCGTGAAGATCGTGCGCCGGGGGACCAAACTCTTTCGCGCCACCAACTATGTGAACCGTTCCCGCCGCGAGGAATTCCGTAGTCCGGGCCTTCGGCGGATGTCCTACGTCGGTCCCGTCTTTTTTGCCAGCCGGGATCAAGGCCCGCAGATGTTCATCTCGGTGCCGTCCAATCCGTCGTTCGTCGGGGACGAGTCGAACCCCGAGGAATTCCTCGGGAATATGAAGCAGTCTTCCGCCGGATCTGCGCGCCCTCCTCGAGGGAAACAGTCGCGTGGGGCGGTGCTCCTGGCGCGCGTCTCGCTGGAAAAGGTCTGGGAGTTGGTGGACGATGCCTCGGTGGGAGAGAAGGGATTCGCCGCAGTGGTCGATCCCAAGGGGAATTTGCTGGCCCATCCTGTCCGGGACCGTGTTTTCGCCCACGAGAAGTGGGCCGACCGGACGGTGGTGAAGGAATTTCTGGAAGGACAATCCGAGGAGTTGGGACTCCCCACGGGAAAATTCCATACGCACGAGGGTGACGAGGGGGAGCGGATGGTCATGATCCATCACCGCATTCCGGGTTTGGGATGGGGCATCATCGTCGCCCGGCCTCTCAAGGAGGCCTTGGGACCTGTCCGGAAGATGAGGAATCGGTCCGTGCTGATCGCCCTGATGGTGGGGGGGTTGATCTGGTTCTTCGGCGCGTCGTTGGTACGGCATATTCTGGAACCGCTCAGGCAGTTGCAGGACGGAGTCCAGAAGATCGGTACCGGGGATCTGAAACACCGGATCGTCGCGAACATGAGCGATGAACTTCAGACTTTGGCCGACGAATTTAATAAAATGGCGGAATCGCTGGAGAGCCTGTCCATGTCCCAGCGGGATCTGACGCACATGATCGTCCATGACCTGAAGAGCCCGCTGTCGGGGGTTCTGGGTTGCATCGACTACGTGTCTTCCGAGGCCATCGGGGCCGTGACGCCGGAACAGAAGAAGATGTTGTCCTTGGCGTCGAAGTCCGGCAAGGACCTCCTGCGGCTCATCCAGAACCTGCTGGACATGGCCAAGATGGAGGAAGGGCGGCTCGAGGTGCGCCGGGAGGCCTTCTCCATCCTGGAGTTGGCCGCCGAGTGCGTGGACGATCTGGAGGCGAACATCCGTCGGGAAAAGAAGATGGTGAGCGTCGAGATCCCCCGGAGTCTTCCGACGATCCGCGCGGACCGGGACCTGATCTATCGCGTGATGACGAACCTCCTTCAGAACGCGCTGAAACACACGCCCACGGGGGCGGAGATTTCCCTCCGGGCGAGGATGGAGCCGGATTCCTCCGCCGTGATCCTGAGCGTGTGGGACAACGGCGAGGGGATATCGAAAGAATATTTGGAGAAGATCTTCGAGAAGTTCGGCCAGGCCGAGGGGAAGAAGCAGAAGCTTCGGGTCGGGACCGGATTGGGCCTCACGTTCTGCAAGCTGGCGGTGGAGGCCCACGGCGGGAAAATATGGGTGGAATCCACCGTCGGGAAGGGAAGCGAATTTTTTGTCCGGTTGCCGATGGACGCGCCTGTGGAATTATCGCCGGCAGCCGGTCTGAATCCCGGTCCGGAGGCCCGTGGGGCCGCCAAACCGGGGACCGTTTCTAAAACAGAGGGGGCTTATACATGAGCAATAAGAAAATATTGGTGGTCGACGACGAACACAATATCGCCGACCTCCTGATGGTGGTTCTGACGGGGGCTGGTTACACGGTCCGCGCGGCCTACAACGGCGTGGAGGGATTGAGGGAGGTCCAGTCGTTCCAGCCGAACCTCGTGATCTTGGACGTCAATATGCCGCAGTTGGACGGGTGGGGCGTGTTGTCGTCCATCCGGGCGACCGAAGCCACGCGCAAACTGCCGGTGTTGATGTGCACTCAGCGGGATCTGATCAGCGACGTCGAACGGGCCGAGATGCTGGGAGCCAGCGGTTATATCGCCAAACCGTTCGAGATCGACCGGGTCTTGCACAAGGTGCAGCAGATGTTGTCCGCTCCCGCGTGAGGCGGAGTCTCCGTTCCTGCCCGCACTGCGGACACCAGACGCCCAGCCCCGGAGACTATTGTCCGGTCTGCAGCAGTTTCATGAGGGAGGAGGACCGTCGGCGTTTCACGCCGCCGTCGTCCGCCCGAAAGCGTATCCCGCGTTTCCTGTTCGCGGCCTTCTGGATATTGTTGGCCGTGTTGGTCGGAAAGTTGTTGATGTGATCCCGAGAGAGAGGTTTCCCCGCATGAGGATGATCCCCCGTTTTTTGATCGGATTTCTTTTCCTGATGTCCTTGTCGGACGCTTCGGCGGCGGATCGCTCGCGCCGGTTGATCCTCCTGATCGGGGACGGCATGGGCCCGGCGGTGGTCGGGTTGGGTCAGGTCTACAGCGAATTGGTGTTGAAGAAACCGGAGCTCTCCATCCAAAAGGCCATGAGGCGGGGACGATGCGGTTATATCGCCACCCGGTCGGCCAACAGTCTGGTGACGGATTCGGCGGCCTCGGCCACGGCGTACGCCTGCGGGGTCAAGACCAACAACGGGTCCCTGGGCGTGGATCCCGACGGGAAATCGCACCCGAGCATCCTGGAAATGGCTCAGAAGAAGGGGATGTCGTCGGGGCTCGTCACCACGTGCCGATTGGCGGATGCGACGCCCGCCGCGTTCTCGTCCCACGTGATGAGCCGCGCCGATAAGTTCGAGATCGGTCTCCAGCAGATCGAAAAGAAGGTGACGGTCTTGCTGGGCGGTGGCGCCAAGGACTATGACCTGTCTCACGCACGGCAATCCGGATATTGGGTCCTGACGAGCCGTTCAATGCTCCTGTCCTCCGAAAAGGACGGGAAACCCCTGTGGATCGGCGTTTTTGCCGACAAAGAGATCCCATTCCGCGACGAACGGACGGCGGAAATCCCCACGCTGACGGAGATGACGGAAGCCGCCGTGGGGAAGTTGGATCAGGACCCCGACGGTTTTTTTCTCCTGGTCGAGGGAGGTCGGATCGACCACGCGGCCCATTCCAACGCGGCCTCGCGCCTCAAAGACGAATTCCTCGAATTCGACGAGACGGTCGGTTGGGCCCTGTCCTTCCAGGAGAAGAATCCCGACACGATCCTCTTCATCACCGCCGACCACGACACGGGCGGTGTCGCTCTGACGGAGGCCGAATATAATCAGGGAGGCATTCCGACCTTGGACGATTTGAAGAACATGAGCAACATCAGTTTCGTGAGCCGGGCCCATACCGGAAGCCCCGTGTTCCTGATCGGCGTGGGGCCCGGCACGGAGAAGGCCAACGGGTGGCACGACAACACGGAGTTGTTCGGATTGATGAAGGAGGCGCTCGGATTATGACGCCGGACCGGGTCCTCCCGATCGATAAAAGGAAGCCGACCTCCCTTCCGAGACCGGATCTGACCGAACCGGCCGGCCGGCCGGAAGAGTGGTTTCAGCGGCTGAGCCAGTTGTCGACGGATATGGTGAGCATCTTCGACGCCGAACGGTTGCTCCAGAAGATCATGCGGGTCTTCGCGGATGTGGCCGGTGTCGAAAAGGGGTCGCTGATGTTGGTGGACGAGTCGGGGGAATTCCTCGAGATCCGCGCCTCCATCGGAGTGTCCGACCGCGCCCGGGCCATGGTCAAACCGAGGATCGGCGAGGGGATCGCCGGTTACGTGGCGCGTACCGGGAAATCGGTGTTGGTGGAGGATGTCGCCGGGGACAAGGACCTCTACCTGGATTTTTTCAACGACCCGAAACTCCCGCGGCCGAAGGAATCCATGCTCGTCCTGCCGATCATCTATCGGGGAGAGGTGCTGGGCGTCATCAATCTGGACAAGAAGAAGACCGGAGAGCCGTTCCGTTCGCAGGACGAGGCGTTCCTCTCGGTGCTGACCCATTTCGCGGCCGTCGCCCTGGCCAACGTCCGTTTTTATTCGGCTTCCATCACCGACGGTCTGACCGGTTTGGTCAATCAACAGGTCTTCCGGATACGGCTGAAGGAGGAGATGAATCGGGCCCGCCGCTATAAGGCCCCGCTGGTGCTGGTGATGATGGACCTGGATTTCTTCAAGAAGTTCAACGACACCCACGGTCACCCGATGGGGGACCGCGCCCTCCGTCATCTGGCCAAGATTTTGCGGGATAACACCCGTTCCGTCGATATCGTGGGCCGGTGCGGCGGCGAGGAGTTCGGCGTGATCCTGTTGGAGACCGTCTTGAAAGACGGACATCTCGTGACGGAACGCTTGCGCTCCAGAATCGAGAAGACGCCGTTGGTCGTGGACGGGAAAAATTATTCTTTGACGGCCTCCTTCGGCGCCGCGGAACTGAAAACCGACGAGGCGAGTCTGGAATCCAACGTTTTGATCGAGAGGGCCGATCAGGCCCTCTATCGGGCCAAATCCAAGGGGCGCAACTGTGTGTCCCTGTGGTCCGTCTCCTGAGCCGGATCCCTTCCGAACCGCTTCACCCGAAAAGGACATTCATCATCGACGATAAAGAGATCATCGAAAAGGTCCGGTCCGGGGAGACCGGCCTCTATGCCGAGCTGGTCCGCCGTCACCAGGCGCGCGTGATCGGCCTCTGCCGGGCCCTCCTGAACCACCCCACCGACGCGGAAGATGCCGCCCAGGAATCCTTTCTGAAAGCGTTCAAGGCCCTGCCGGAGTTCAAGGATCAATCCGCGTTCTCCACCTGGATCTACCGCATCGCCTACAACACGTGCCGCGAATTCCAAAGGAGGGCCTCGGTCCGGCGTTCCGAATCTTTGGAGGCCCTGGTGGATCGACAAGGGGATGCCCTCGGGACTCCGTTCCATGAACCCCAACGCCCGGACCTGGAGAATGCCGATCTGGTGAGGCGGTTGTTGGCCGGACTGTCGGAGGACCACCGGATCGTGCTCCTGCTGAGGGAGACCCAAGGGATGGATTACCTCCAGATCGCCGAAACGTTGGGTATCACCCTGGACGCGGTCAAAGCGCGTCTCCGCCGGGCGCGGGAAGCCCTGATCGAACGGTCGCGACACTTTTGAACGCCCCAATACGTCTAAAGAGGTGAGAGGATGACCATGACCCACGAGGAACTGAAAGAGAAGATCCATCTTTATCACGACCATGAGCTGTCACCGGCGGACCTTCCGGCGGTCGAAGCCCATCTGTCGGAATGTTCCGATTGCCGGGAAGAACTTCGGAGGTGGAAGGAACTCTCCACCCTGTTGTCCCGGTCCCAGCCGGATCGTCCCGTGGATGCCGACCTGTTCGTGAAGCGGGTCATGGCGAGGATCCCCCGGTCGGATGAACGAGAGTTCATTCCCCGGTGGTACCAGCGGAACGGCTGGTGGATCCCGGCGTTGGCGTCGGCGGCGGCGGTGATCGTTCTGTTCGTGATGCCGGCCCGCGAGAATGAGTCGGTGCCCCTCACGGACACGATCCTTCTGTCCGGACAGGACGAGACCATCGCGTCGGGTTTTTCGGTCAGCGATGAGAACATGAGGGTGGATAAGCTGTTGGGTTATTCATGGGAGGAACTATGAAGATAGAATGGAAGCAGGTGGTGGTGGCTCTCGCCATCGGAGTCATCCTGGGGGCGGTGGTCGGCGGACTGAGGCATCGTTTCCCTCCCAAACCCATGGGGGAACCCGGAAAGAAACATTTCAATCATATGGTCAACCGGTTGAGTCGCCAGTTGAAATTGACGCCCGAACAAAAACAACAGGTGGTGTCCATCATGGAGGCCAGCCGCGTGAAAGTGGATACGTTGATGGCGGAATCCCGACCGAAGTTCGAAGAGATCCGCGCTTCGACCCAGGCGGAGATCAAGAAGATCCTGACGCCCGAACAACGGGAGAAGTTCGACCGGATCGAGTTGCGGATGGAGAAACGTTTCAGGAAGAGAGGGCCTCGGCCCCCCGGACCATGACACCTTTGAGAAGGCTTTTCATCCTTTGTCTGGCGGTCGCTTCCCCCGCGCTGTCCCCCTCGGAACAGCGCGCCGAGGAATCCGCCGTCCCGTTGACCTGGGAAGACTGCGTTCGCCGGGCGGAGCGGCAGAACCCGGACCTGATCTCGGCCCGGAAATCCCTGGAGGGTCAACAGTCCCGTTACCGGGGGAGCCTGAACAATGTTTTGCCTCAGGTGACGTTGTCGAACAGTTATTCGAACAGCGATAACAGCACCGGCGCTTCCCGCTGGCAAGCGCAGGGGAGCGTGCGGCTGGACCTCCTCAACCTGAAGAATTATTCCACCATATCCAAGGCCTCCATCAGTGTCAAACAATCTTCCGCCGCGCTTCGGATCCAGTCCTCCGAACTCCGCTACAGTCTCCGGAAAGCGTTCGCCGACCTCCTGACCACCCAGGAAGAAGTGGTGGTCTCGGAAAAGATCTGTGAGATCCGGCGCTCTAACGCGCGGACGGTCTCCTTGAAATATGAGTCCGGCCGGGAATCGAAGGGGAACATGCTGAAAGCCAAGGCGGAATTGGCCCAGGCGGAAGCCAGTCTCGCCCAGGCCCGTCGATCCTTGAGGGCGAACCAGCAGGTGCTCAACCGCCAACTGGGGCAGGGGGATTTCGCGGCCGTCGCCGTGACGGGCACATTGGGCGTTCCCGTCCTGCCTGTTTTTTCGGATCCCGATTCTTTGGTCGGCCGTCATCCGCAGATCGATTCCCTGGAGGCGTCGCGGTCTTTGGCCAAGGAGAGTCTGAGCGAGGCCCGGAGCGACCTGTGGCCGACCCTCTCGGCCAGCTATTCGAGGAGCACCTCCGACCGGAGTTATTTTCCGTCCGACAATTATCACTGGAACGTCTCCGGGGTTCTGAGTCTTCCTCTCTTCGGCGGCGGCCCCACGGCGACCTATCACGCGGTCTCGGCCGCCAAACGCGACGCGGAAAAGGCGGAAGAGAATCTGCGCGCCAAACGCTATCAGATCCGGAGCGAATTGGAATCGAGCTGGGCGGATCTGGCGGGGAAGATCGATCAAGTCCACGTGCAACAACAATTTTTAGAAGCCGCCCGGCAGAGGAACAGCGAGGCGTTGGTCCGTTATTCCAGCGGGCTGATGTCCTTCGAGGAATGGGAGCTGGTCGTGGCGGAACTCGTCAGTTATGAACGCAGTGTGATTCAATCCAGACAGAATGCCGCCATCGCTGAAGCGGCGTGGTATAAGGCTTTGGGCAGCGGATTGGAGGAGTGATCGGTATGAAAAAGGCGATGATCGGGTTGTTGGCGGTTTTATTGATCGGCGGGGGGGCTTATTATTGGGTCCAGCGGCGGAACCAGGCGAAGAAACGGGCGCAGGTGACCAGCGTCATTCCCGTGCAGGAAGGGTCCATCGAAGACGTGGTGGAAACGACGGGGGAGGTGTCTCCCTTGAACAGGGTGGAGGTCAGTCCTCCGATCGCAGGCCGGATCGAGAAACTGCTCGTGGATGAAGGAGCTGTGGTCAAAGAGGGGGATATTTTGGCCTGGATGAGTTCCACGGACCGGGCCGCCATCCTTGACGCGGCGCGCTCCATGGGCCCTGAAGAACTTCAGAAGATGCAAGACACCTACAAACCCACACCGGTGATCGCGCCGTTGTCGGGGACCGTCATCGTGCGCGACGTGGTGGTCGGGCAGACCGTCTCTCTGGGGACCACCTTGTTCGTCCTTTCCGACAGGCTCATCGTGGTGGTCCAGGTGGACGAGGTGGATATCGGACGGGTGAAGGTGGGCATGCCGGCCACCATCACGCTGGATGCATATCCGTCCCATACCGTCGATGGACGAGTGTTCAATATATTGCACGAGGGGAAGAACGTCTCCAACGTCATCACCTATGACGTGAAAGTGGCTCCCCAGCGCGTCCCGGGTTTCTTCAGGTCGCAGATGACCGCGAACGTGAAATTGATCGTGGACCGGAAAGAGAAAGCGTTGCTGGTGCCCTATATGGCGGTGAGCGAGAATCAGTCCGGAGAAAAGCAGGTCTTGCTCCGGGGGCCTCAAGGCCGGCCGGTTCCGACGGTGGTTCAAACGGGACTGGAGTCCGGGGAGAACGTGGAGATCGTCTCCGGTCTCACCGCGGCGGATTCGGTGGTCATCACGGGACAGAAATACGTGTCCCAGTCGCAGAAATCCGTGGCCAACAGTCCGTTCGGATTTCCTCCCGGCGCAAAGAAATCCTCTTCGAACACCGGTGCGAAACGGACCAAGACCAACGGTGGTAATCGGAGTCAGTAATGTCCCTGATCGAGCTGGAAAAGATCACGAAGGCCTATTTTTCCGGTGGCGATGAACTGCAGGTCCTCAAGAACATAACCCTCCGAATCGACGAAGGGGAATTCGTCGCCATCATGGGGCCGTCGGGCTCCGGAAAATCCACCCTCATGCAGATCCTCGGTCTGTTGGACCGCCCCACGAGCGGGACCTACCGGTTGTTAGGACAGGACGTCTCCCGCCTTTCCGACGATCAGGGAGCGGCGTTCCGTTCCAAGACCATCGGTTTCATCTTTCAGATGTTCAACCTCCTTCCCCGCACGAGCGCGTTGGATAACGTGATCCTTCCCATGATCTATTCGGGGGCCACGGACCGGGAGTCCCGGGCCAGGGATCTCCTGGGGGATGTGGGGCTCTCCGACCGGATGGAGCACAAACCGAACCAACTCTCCGGCGGACAACAGCAGCGGGTGGCCATCGCCCGCGCGCTGGTGAACCGGCCGCGGCTCTTGTTTGCCGACGAGCCGACGGGGAACCTGGCGTCGGACCAGGCCGAGGGGATCCTTTCGCAACTGGTCGATCTGAACCGCAGCGGGATTACGGTGGTGATGGTGACCCACGAGCCGGACATCGCGGCTTATGCCCGGCGGATCATCCGGCTCAAAGACGGCGTGGTGGTCTCCGATGAGACCCGTGATTCCTCCTCGGCGCGGAATGAGAACACGAAAGCGCAACGTGATGATTTTCGTCCCGTGATGAGAACCGCCCGTTCTGTGACGGTGACACTGCCCTTTCCGGTGCGGTTGAAGAATCGATTGACCGCGGGGTTTGAATACGGGACTTCGGCCCTCCGGGCACTGGCCAGCAACAAGGTACGAAGCGCTCTTTCCATGTTGGGGATACTGATCGGCGTGTCGTCGGTGATCGCCATGTTGGCCGTCGGGACCGGCGCCCAGAAGGCGATCGAGACCCGGCTGGCGAGTCTGGGATCCAACCTCCTCATGCTCTCCCCCGGACGGCACACGGTCGGCGGGGTCCATGGGGAGGGAGGCAGCGTCAACCGTTTGACACTCGACGATATGAAGGCCATCTCCCAGGTGAACAGCCATATTTTGCGCGTGGACGCCAACGTGAGCGGTTCCGTCCAGGTGGTCTATTCCGACAAGAACACCAACACGGAACTGACGGGGGCCACACCCGCCTACGCGCCGATGCGCGCCTCTCAGCCCTATTACGGGCGTTTCTTCACGGAAAAAGAGAACGAGCTTCAATCGCGGGTCATCCTCCTGGGGCAGACCGTCGTCAAGAACCTTTTCGGGACAGAGAATCCGGTCGGCAAGGTCGTGAAGGTCAACCGGGTGAATTACCGAGTCATCGGGATCCTTCCGCTCAAGGGATCGGGCGGTTTCCGCGATCAGGATGACGCGGTGATCGTCCCGTTGCGCACCGCCATGAAACGGATCCTCGGCAAAGAATACGTCAACCGGATATCGATCGAGTGCGACGGCCCCGCCGGCATGGATGAGGTGACCCAGGATATCACCCGCCTCATGAGGAAACGGCACCGTCTGCCCGAATACAAGGATGACGATTTCGAGATCCGGAACATGGCCGAGATGCAGGCGGCCTTGACCAGCACCACCAAGACGTTCACCCTTCTGCTCGGGATCGTGGCGGCCATTTCGCTCCTCGTCGGCGGGATCGGGATCATGAACATCATGTTGGTCTCGGTCAGCGAACGGACCCGCGAGATCGGATTGCGCAAGGCCGTCGGGGCCACGCGACGCGCCATCCTCTCCCAGTTCCTCCTGGAATCGTCGGTGCTTTCCACTCTCGGAGGTATTTCGGGGATCCTGTTGGGGGCGGTCGTGTCGTTGATCATCTCCAAACTGGCGGGGTGGTCCACGGTGGTGTCCCCGTCGTCCGTCCTTCTGGCTTTCGTTTTCTCATCCAGCGTCGGCATCGTCTTCGGATTCTGGCCGGCCCGCAAGGCCTCCCTCCTTTCTCCTATCGAAGCTCTCCGCTACGAGTGATACGGCCGGGAGGCTCGCAGTCATTGTCATCCAGACTTCCCTGAGAATGTGTCTCTTGGATATTGTTACTTAACTAGTTACAAAACCGCTTGCCCTTGCCTCCCATATTTCTTAAAATAAAACCCGCATTTCCTTTGAGAACATCCTTGGTCTGCGGAGAGAGCTCAATCGAGGGAAAATGACTGCCAGAGAATACCTGAAGAGACAAAATGAGGACATTTCGTCCTCGCTGTTGTTCCTATCCCGCTGAAAACACTATAAAGGAGAACGTCGAATCATATGAGAAAACCTGTGATGGCCGGAAATTGGAAGATGAACAAAACGGTGGCCGAATCCGTGGATTTGGTCAAGAAGCTGAGCGCGTCTTTGGCGGGGGTGTCGGACCGGGACATCGTGGTCTGTCCTCCTTTCACGTCGCTGGCGATCGTGTCGGAAGTCCTGAAAGGGACCTCGATCTCGTTGGGGGCGCAGAACATGAACGACCATACCGACGGGGCTTACACCGGTGAAGTGGCGCCGGGCATGCTCACCGACGTCGGGTGTCAGTATGTCATCTTGGGACATTCCGAGCGGCGCCAATATTACGGCGAGACGGACGAGTTGGTCCACAAGAAACTCCAACTGGCGTTGGATAAGAAGCTGATCCCCATCGTCTGCGTGGGGGAACTCCTGAAGGAGCGGGAAGAGGGCCGCACGTTCCAGGTGATCGAAAAACAGATCAAGGGAGGGGTCAGCGGGTTGTCCCCGGCCCAGGCGACCGGCGTCATCATCGCCTATGAGCCCGTGTGGGCCATCGGGACGGGCAAGACGGCCACCCCGGCCCAGGCCCAGGAAGTGCACTTTTTCATCCGCGGGCTGATGGCCCGTATCTACGGGGACGCGATCGCGAACTCCGTCCGGATCCTCTACGGCGGGTCCGTCAAGGCGGACAACATCGACACCCTGATGGCCCAGCCCGACATCGACGGCGGATTGGTGGGCGGCGCCAGCCTGGACGTCAATTCCTTCACGCGCATCGTGAAGTTCGTCAAGGCCTGAGCGCGGTCATGGGGATCGAGGACAAAGGCCGGCTCGTGGTGGAGAAACTGATGCAGAGGGCGGACCGTTCCAAGAAGCCGATCGTCGTCAACGTCTCGAACCGTCATTTCCATTGCACCCAGGAGGTCTTCGAAAAACTCTACGGGGCCGGCAAGAAGCCGACGAAGAAGAAGGACCTTCTCCAGCCGGGACAGTTCGCCTGCGAAGAGACGGTCACCGTGCGCGGCACCAAGGGCACCCTCGAGAACGTCCGCATGATCGGCCCGCTCCGCCCGTATACCCAGGTGGAACTGTCGACGACGGACACCTTCACTCTGGGCGTCCGTCCGCCGGTGCGGGATTCGGGCAACCTCAAGGGGTCGGCGCCCATCACCATCGTGGGTCCGCAAGGTTCCGTCGACCTTCCCGAAGGGGCCATCGTGGCCCAGCGCCACATCCATTTCCATCCCGACGAGGCCAAGGATTTCGGAGTGAAGAACATGGAGACGGTCCGCATCAAGCTGGGAGCGGGGACACCCAAGGAGACGATTTTCACGATACTATGCCGGGTCCGGGAGGACATGAAGCTCGAATGTCATCTGGATACCGACGAGGCCAACGCCGCCGGAATCAAGAACGGCGACTCGGCCGTGATGCTGTAAGAATATCAAGGCGACTCGCCAATAAAACAGGAGGACAATGGAATGGATGCACTGGGAATGATTGAAACGCGTGGGTTGGTGTCGTTGATCGAAGCGGCGGATGCGGCCGTCAAAGCCGCCAATGTGAAGATGGTCGGCTGGGAGAAGATCGGCAGCGGTCTGGTGACGGTCCTTTTTCGCGGCGAAGTGGCGGCCTGCCGGGCGGCCTGCGACGCGGGAGCGGCCTCGGCCCAGAAAGTCGGGGAATTGGTGGCCGTGCATGTGATCCCTCAGCCGCACCTGGATCTCGAGGGGAAGATGCCCATCTCGCTTCCGGAGACGTTGAACCGAAAAAAATAAGAGCCAAAGGGTCTGTCTACACAACTTTAGCTCCGAAAGGAGTCTCTATGCTATTCGCTCGGGTCACGGGCACCGTGGTCTGCACGCGCAAGGAAGAGAAGCTGGTCGGGACCAAACTGTTGTTGGTCCAGCCGGTGGACCTGGAGAACAATCCTAAGGGTTCCGCCCTGGTGGGCATCGATGTGGTGGGGGCGGGGGAGGGAGAACTGGTCTTGATCGTCCAGGGATCCAGCGCCCGTCAGACCCAACGCACCGAGGGGAACCCGGTGGATTGCACCATCTTTGCCGTGGTGGACACCGTCGAAAAGGACGGAAAAGTCGTATTTCTCAAGTCGGCCGACGGATACCAGTCCTGATCCGTCTCGGACGAAGCGCGCCGTCTCATCACGCGGTCCGGGGGCGTGAGGGGATGACAGCGGAGGGGGTTTGATCGTTATGGAATTGAGAGAACAGGATATTCAGACGTTGGTGCAGGAGATCCTGCGCCGTCTCGAATCGAAAGGCGTTTCGATCGGTGCCGGGGCTCAGGCCCCCTCGTCTCCCATCATGGCGGGAGGGTCCGGCGTCGTCTTCCCGTCGATGAACACGGCGGTGGAGGTGGCGGAGCGGGCCCAGAAGGCGTATCAGGACCTGGGACTGGAGGCGCGCCGGAAGATCATCGAGGCGATGCGCCAGGCGGCCGTCAAGAACGCCGAGTCCCTGGCCCGCATGGCCCGCGAAGAGACCGGCATGGGCCGTTATGAACACAAGGTCACCAAGAACACGATCGCGGCGTTGAAGACGCCCGGGGTCGAAGACCTCCAGCCTGTCTCCGCCTACACGGGAGACAAAGGGCTCACCCTGGTGGAATACGCGCCGTTCGGCGTGGTCGCCGCCGTCATCCCGTCGACGAACCCGACCTCGACCGTCATCAATAACGCCATCGCCATCCTCTCGGCGGGGAACGGGGTCACCTTCGCGCCGCACCCGGCCGCCAAAAAATGTTCCCAGGAAGCCATCCGAATTTTGAACGAAGCCATCAAGTCCGCGGGCGGACCGGCCGGGCTCATCACGACGTTCGAGCCGGTCTCTCAGGAAGGGACCAAGTCCCTCCTCGGCCATCCGCGCATCCGGTGCACGGTGGTGACCGGCGGTCCGGCCATCGTGAAGCTGGCCATGAGCGTCGGCAAACCGCAGAAACTGATCTGCGCCGGTCCCGGCAATCCGCCGGCCATCGTGGACGAACACGCCGAATTCCCCAAGTGCGCGTCGGACATCATATCGGGCGCCAGTTTCGATAACGGGGTCCTCTGCACGGCGGAAAAGCAGGCCATCGTGACCGAAGCGGCCTGGCACCGTTTCCTGGCGGGGATGCGCGAAGATTCCCGCGCCCATGAACTGACGCCGGCCCAGATGGACGAGCTGACCAAAAAAGTCATTTTGGAGGGCGGTCCCGGGGTCAAGGAACCCAAACTGAACCGGGAGTTCGTCGGAAAGAACGCCGCCGTCATCGCCCGCGCCATCGGTTTGAACCTTCCCGACAGCGTCCATCTCATCTGGGGCGTCGTGCCGAACGACCATCCCCTGGTCTGGACCGAACAGTTGATGCCGTTTTTTCCCGTCACCAAGGTGAAGGATATCGACGCGGCGGTGGAACTGGCTCTGCAGACGGAGGGAGACAACCATCATACCGCCTCCATCCATTCCCTGCACGTCGGCAGCATGACCAAGGCGGCGCGGGCCATGGCGTGTTCCATTTTCGTGAAGAACGGACCGAACTTCATGGGGTTGGGCCTGGGGGAAGGGTATGCCACCCTCACGATCGGCACGCCGACGGGAGACGGGCTCACCAAGCCGCGGCACTACGCGCGGCCGTTGCATTGCACTCTGGTCGACTATTTCAGAATCGCCTAAACGAGGAGATCACATATGAATTCAAACGACTTAACCAATACGAAGCCATCCGTCGGGTTTTTGGAGACGAATTCCATCGCCCAGGGGGTTTTGGCCAGCGACGCCATGATGAAGATGGCGGACGTGGAACTGCTGATGACCGCCGTGGTGGCCCGCGGGAAATATCTGATCATGATCGCGGGAGTTCTGGCCGACGTCCAGCAGTCCATGAAGGCGGGACTCGAGACGGCCGGCGGCGCCGTGGTCGACCATTTCATCATCCAGAATATCCACCCCCAGCTGCTCGAGGCGGTGAGGGGCCGGGTCAAGGTCTCCGAGATCGAGGCGGTCGGCCTCATTGAGACGAAAGAGATCGCTTCGGCCATTTATGCGGCGGATGCGGCCGCCAAGGCCGCCGCCATCACGCTCATCGAGGCGCGACATCAGGGCGGTGGGAAAGGACTCGTCGTCCTGACCGGCGAAGTGGGCGCGGTCCGTTCGGCGATCGCCGCCGGAACCGCCACCATCCAGAAGAGCGGCATGCTGGTCTCCCAGGTGGTGATCCCCTATGCCCATAAGGCGCTCCTGAGAAGCCTGACCGGGACGCTGTGACCGCGGAGGAAAAACAATGAATCTGGTCATCGGTTCGGATCACGGCGGATTCGAGCTGAAGGAAAAGTTGAAGAAGTTCCTTCAATCGCAGGGCCATGCCGTCGCCGATTTCGGCTGTTACTCCCTCGATGCGGTGGATTATCCGGACATCGCGCTCCTGGTGTCGGAGGCGGTGCAGAAGAACCAGTATGAGCGGGGGGTCCTGATCGACGGGACCGGCGGGGGCATGGTGATCGCGGCGAACAAGGTGGCGGGCATCCGCGCGGTCTGCGCCTATAACGAGTTCACCGGACGCTGTGCGATGGAACACGATGACGCCAACATCCTCTGCATCGGTGGAAAGATGCTGGGGGAACTGGCCGCCTTCGAGACGGTCAAGGCCTGGCTCGTCACTCCCTTCGGCGGAGGACGGCACACCCGGCGGCTCGGGAAGATTTTGGATATCGAAAAAAAATACTCAAAGGCGCCCTATTGAAATGAAAGTGGCCATCGGATCGGATCACGCGGGATACTCGAAGAAGAGGGACCTCATGCCGTTCCTCCTCCGGGAGGGACACGAGGTGCTCGACGAGGGATGTTACGACGAGGAATCTTGCGACTATCCGGATTTCGCCCGGAAGGTGACCGAGCGCGTCCGCCGGGGTGTGGCGGACCGCGGCATCCTGATCTGCGGGACGGGGATCGGTATGGCCATTGCGGCCAACAAGGTCCCCGGGATCCGCGCGGCCGTCTGTTGGAACTCGAAGACGGCCGCCGCCGCCGCCGAACACAACATGGCCAACGTCCTTTGCCTCGGATCCCGGATGTTGACGCTCGTCCAGATGAAGAGGCTGATCCGGCTCTGGATCGAGACGCCGTTCGGCCCGGACCGGCATCGACGGCGCGTCGGGAAGATCACCGCGATCGAACGGTCGTTCCTGTGCTGCGGAAAGCATCATAAGCCATGAGGGCCGCCAAGGTCATCGGCCACGTCGTGGCCACGTGCAAATACAAGACGTTGGAGGGGAAGAAGATGCTCCTCCTCCAACCGATGAAATGGGACAAGACTCCCCACGGCGACCCCTTTGTGGCGTTGGACGCCTGCGGTGCCGGTGCGGAAGAATTCGTTTTCTACGTGAGTTCGCGCGAGGCGGCGGTGGCGTTTCCGGACGTGCCGCCCATCGATGCCGCCGCGCTGGGGATCATCGACGGCCTCCAGTGGGACGCCGCGTCGTTTCCCGAGGGCACGGCCCTCTCTCCGAAAACGGAGGGACGCTGAATGTTCATCGGGAAAGTCATCGGGAACGTGTGGGCCACTCAACGGCATCCGGAGATGGGGACCGCCAAACTTTTGCTGGTTCAGCCCATGGACGGCATCACCCGGAAAGCGTGGGGGGACCCCCTCTTGGCCCTCGATGCGAAGATGGGAGCGGGGATCGGGGACGTGGTCCTCGTGATGGATGAGGGGAGTTCCGCTCGACAGATTTTAAAAAATACGAAGGCGCCCATTCGAACCATCGTCTGCGGTGTGGTGGATTCGGTGACGGCGTCCGGAAAGACGGTCAGGTACCATTGATATGGCAAACATGAAATTCTCAGGTTCATCGGTGAAAACGCGGATACTGGCGGTGGTGATGGGGACGGACCGCCATTCCGAGGAAGCGTTCGCCTCCTTGCGGGCGATTGCGGAACGGCACTCGGTCACGCTGATCATGACGCAGAGCGCCTCGAAGTCTTTCGGCGCCGACAGGATCCGGACCGCCACGGGCGTCTCCGACATCCTGGTATGCGACAAGACGCCGTCGGCCGTGGAACTGACGAAGGGTTACGACATCCTTGTGTTCGCCACGTTGTCCATCAACGGTCTGTCGAAGATGGCTTCTTTCTCGGCCGATTCGTTGACGTCCATCCTGGCCTATTATTTCCTCCAGACCGGAAAACCCATCGTGGTGGCGCGCGACGGCATCTGGTGCGCGCATTTCGCCGAGCCGGCCCCCGGCACTCCGGCGGGACGCCGGGTCGAGGAGATGCTGAACCAGCTCCGGACTCTCGGGATGAAGATCACCACCGCCCGCCAACTGGCTTCCGAAGTGCTCTGGGCCTGCGGCGATTCTCGGGCGGGTTCCGTGCGCTCGGGACTGGCGGTCGTCGATAAGCATGAACGGGTCGTGGAGACCACCGTCGGCACGGCCGGCAAGGTGTTCCAGTCCGACGCGTTCGCCGCCCGGACGGCCGATGTCTCCCGCGGGGCGACCCCGTCGGGGGGCGCCTGTCCTTCCTCTCTTCCGTCCTCGTCGGGCCCAACGTTGGAACACACGGGCACGGCCGATTGCCCCCACTGCAACCCGCTGGGGAAGATGGACGGTCTGTCCCTTCAGACGATGGGCGCCGAGCGGATCGGGGTCTGTCATCCGATGGAGAAGTGCCACGCCGTGGCGCATCTGATCGACCACACGCTCTTGAAGGCCAACGCCACGCAGGAGGAAGTCGGAAAACTCTGCGAGGAGGCGAGACGTTTCTGTTTCGCGTCGGTGTGCGTGAACCCGGCGTATGTGCCCTTGTCCGCCCAGTTGTTGCGCGGGAGCGGCGTGAAGGTGTGCACGGTGGTGGGGTTCCCTCTGGGATCCACGACTCCGACGGTGAAGGCCATCGAGTCGCGGGACGCCATCGCCAACGGCGCCGACGAGATCGACATGGTCATCAACGTGGGGGCTTTGAAATCGGGGAACCTGCAGTTGGTGCTGGACGACATCAAGGCGGTCCGCGAAGCCACGCGAGGGAAGGTCATGAAGGTGATCCTGGAGACGACGTATCTGACGCGCGACGAAAAGATCAAGGCGTGCGAGCTGTCCAAACAAGCCGGAGCCGATTTCGTCAAAACATCGACGGGTTTCGGACCCAGCGGCGCCACCGTCGAGGATATCCGGCTGATGCGGGAGATGGTGGGCCCGACGATGGGGGTCAAGGCGTCGGGAGGGATCCGGGACCAGGAGACGGCTTTGAAGATGGTGGAAGCCGGAGCCACGCGCATCGGCGCGTCGGCGTCGGTGGCCATCTCCACGGGACAGGCGGAGAAGTCCGGCGGAAAATATTGAACGAGACCACAGGAGGATTGACGAATGTCTGAGACGAGAGAAGCATTGGGTTTGATCGAGACGCGGGGAATGGTGGGGATGATCGAGGCGTCGGACGCCATGGCCAAAGCGGCCAAGGTCCGCCTGGTCGGTTTTGAGAAGATCGGGTCCGGATTGGTGACGACGATGTGCCGCGGCGAAGTGGGCGCGGTGCGTTCCGCCGTCGAAGCCGGCGCCGCCGCCGCCCAGAAGGTGGGCGAGCTGGTCGCCGTGCACGTGATCCCTCGGCCCCATGACGACCTTGAGAAATATGTGAAGAAGGTGGAGGGCAGTTTCTAAAACCACGGGCATCGGTCCGATCCCGTGAAGGGCCGGGCCGGTGGATTCTTCCATGTTGGATGAAAACGATATCGTCGACGTCCTCGAGGACGTCCTGAGGGGCGGGGGAGACCGGGTGTCCCCCGGCCGTCAGGGGTTGTGGGGGTTCCATGTGCGCGAGCCCTATCATAAACCCTGGACCTCGTTGTCTTCGGGCCGTCCGTTCCTCTCGGAACACGAGGTCCGCCGGAGGCTCGCCGGCACGGACCGGAGCGAGATCCGCATCCCCCGTTCGGCGATACTGTCCCCGTTGGCGGAGGATTGGCTTTTGATGAAGGGTATCAAAATAATCAGGGAGTGAATGCGATGGCCTCAATGGACGTGAACCAGCTGTTCCAGACGATGATCAAGGTGGGAATCTCCGATATCCATTTCAAGGCGGGGACGCCCCCGATGATCCGGCTCCACGGGCGGCTCGTCTCGTCCGGTTTCAGCAAGATGACGGGTCCGCACATCGAGGAACTGGCCAAGACCCTGATGAGCGAGGACCAGCGGCAGAAGTTCGAGAAGGACCGCGAAATGGACATGGCCTACGAGGTCCCCGGACTGGCCCGGTTCCGTCTCAACGTCTATCGCCAGAAAGGGACCGTGGCCCTCTCCCTCCGGGTCATCCCCCTGTCCATCAAACCGTTCAGCGACCTGAACCTCCCGACGGATACGATCCAGAAACTGTGTGAAAACACGCGCGGACTCATCCTGATCGCGGGGATCACGGGATCGGGGAAGACGACCACTCTCAATTCGATGATCGACCACATCAACAAGAACAACGCCTACAACATCGTCACCATCGAGGATCCCATCGAATATTACCACGCCGACGCCAAGTCTTCCATCGCCCAACGGGAGATCGGCGCCGACACGGATTCCTTCGCCAAGGCGCTCAAGCACGTCCTGCGGCAGGACCCTGACGTCATCGTGCTCGGCGAGATGCGCGACGTGGAGGCCATTCAGGCGGGGATCATGGGCGCCGAGACCGGGCATCTGGTGTTGGGTACCATCCATACCATGGATGCCCCTCAGACGCTGGACCGGTTGGTGGAATCGTTCGGGGAACATAACCCCGTCTCCGTCCGCACGCGGATCGCCAATGTGCTCAAGGGCGTGGTCTGCCAACGGCTCGTCCAAGGCGTCGAAGGGAACGTGCTCTATCCGACGACGGAGATCCTGCTGATGACGTCCCTGGTCAAGAAACTGTTCATGGAGGGGAAGACGGTCGAGATCGGTAAGGCGATCGCCCAAGGACAATATTACGGCATGCACACGTTCGAGCAGGATCTCTACCGCCTTGTCACCGAGAAGAAGATCTCCGAAGAAGAAGCGTTGGACGCTTCCACGAATCCGGACGACCTCACGTTGAAACTGAAAGGGGTCGGCGTGGAAGGAGGGGTCTCGCGTGCTTGAACGCTGGGAATTGGTCCCTTCGTCCCAACCCGACCGGTATCTCCTGAAATTGAGGGGGGACCGGGCCGACGCCGACCGGATCGCCCAAACTCATCCCGGTATCTGCCAGGACGTCCGGGAATTGAGCGATCCCGTCTATCAATGGGTCGTCATCGTGACGGGCGCCACTTTGACCGACCGACTGACTTTGCAGGATGACGTGCGGGCCCTGGTGAGCCGTCCGGCGGCGGAACCCGTTTCCGCCGGTCCGGTGGACTTGTCGGGGGTCCTGGCCGAATTGTCGCTGGTGCTTGAAGAGTTCAAGGATTTGACGGAAGAAGAACAGGCGCGGGTGGCTCTGAAGATGGAGCAGATTCAGAAGAAGGAGGCCTCGATCGCGGAGTCCGCGGCGACGGTAACGGCTCCGTCGATTCCGCCGTCCGTGCCGGTCGTTCCCCCGGCCCCTCCTCCGTCGCCGACACCGGTTCAAACTCCGGAACCGACTCCGGCCGTTCCGGAAAAACCCGCCGAATCGCCCGCGCCGCCCATGCAGATCGTCCGTGACGTGGCCAAACCACCGGCCACTAAACCCGTCAAAACGGTCGCGCCCGAACAGCCGGTCAAGAAGCAGGAGGAACGGAGGCCCGCGGTCCCGCCTCCGGCCGTTCCGGAGAAGCCCGCTGAACCTCCGAAACCGGCCCCGGTTTCAACGCCGGCTCAAACTTCGGTCCCGCCTCCGGTGGTTCCTGTGAAACCCGTTGAATCCCCCAAGCCGGCCGCCCCGGTGTCTGCTCCCGAGCCTCCTCCCGCCGGAGCCGACGAGATGCGGATCGCTTGCTTTTATCCGGCTGGAACGGAGGAGCCGGTCAAGAAATTTTTGAATCGCTTGGTCGAGGTCTGCAAGACGAAGGCCAAGAAACCGTTCACGCTGAACGTGCTCGTTTCGAAACCCGCGAAGATCGGGACCATCCTTCCCGAGGACCTGATTCAGGAGATGCGTTCATCGGGGGTGGTCTCGCTGATCGTTGTTCTGCCGCCCGATATCCTGCCGGAATACATGGATCACTGCGTGGCTCAGATCAAACAGCAGAGCATCAACTGCCATCTGGTGGAGCAGTCCGATCTGGGGACTCAGGTGATCTTCATCGATTTGATGGTCGAACTGATGATGGAGAGACGGAAGAAATGAAATCAGTCCAATGGGATCTTAAGCAGGATCCCCACCCTCAATTCCAGGAGAGATACCGCTTGTCGGCATCGGGGGGGGCGGAATCCTTCGAGCCCGTCCGCGCCTTCCTCGGAGGGAAGATGGGGAGTCCTTGGTCCGTGATCCAAGGGGACCTCACGGTTTCCGTCTATGTATACAATCTTTCTTCCGATGAGAAGGCGCGTTTGGAACGTGTCCTTTCCGGCGCTGATGAACCCGCTCCCGCGCCTGTCCCCGAGCCTGTCGCCGCGGTCTCAACGGACGAGGTCCCTTTCGAGGGTTTTGAACGGGCCATGGACAGGATGTCATCCGCGTCCGGGGTCTCGGCGGAAGAACCTGTTGTCGTGCTGGAGAAGAGTTCGCGGGATGACAGCCATTCCTCCCAGATGATGGAGGAACTGCTGGAGATGTCGAGAAGTTCCGATAGCCACGCGGCGGTGGTCGTGGGCGATCGTCCGGCGGAAAAACAGGAACCGTTGGACATCCAGCGGCACGAGACGTCGCCCAAACCCGCCGCTCCGTCCCCCGAGAGAAAGGCGGAGCCCGTCAAAAAGAACGACCCCGATCCCTTGTTCCGTCCGGCCCCTCCCGCGGTCGAGTCTCCTCCGGAGGCTGTTCAGTTGCAGAATACGCGGGACACGTTCGAGAAAGAGACGGCGGCCACCGATTCGCTGATCATGGTCGACGGGCCCGAGCCGACCGTCCCTCGCGGCGCCTCCCTGGTCCGATTGGGTTATGTGGTCCCGGTCGATCTCAGGGATTGCGTGGAGAAAATCCAGAGCATTTTCATTCAGACGATCGAGAGCCGCCGGATGCCGTTTGTGTTCCATCACGTCTTTTCCTATGTGTGCGGTTGGACGGATAAACCGTTTGCCGATTCCCTCATCGAGGCCTGCCGGGAGAGGGACGTGGACTCGATCCTCTTCATCGGCGACGAGGGCCGGCTTCAACCGACGATGGATCGCTGCAAGTCTCACGACATCCCCTGTCATTTCCTTTCCCGAGAGGACGCCCGAAAGACCTATTGGCGTCTGGGATTGATCGCGCGGATCGTGGTCCAGGAGTGATGATGTCGAACAATCCCGCGGACACCAGCTCTTTCCTCCACGGTCTCCCGTTGGACCCCCACTATGTCTTCGAGGAATTCGTCGTCGGCGCCCATAACCGTTTCTGTCATGCGGTCGCTCAGGCGGTGGCGGATAACCTGGGAAAGGCCTATAACCCGTTGTTCATCTACGGTCCCGTCGGGATGGGGAAGACCCACCTCATGCAGGCCATCGGGCATCGGGTCCTCCTCAAGGAACCGAAGATCAAGATCTTCTATGGCACCGCCGAACAGTTCATGATGGACGTGATCGAATGCCTTCAGGGAGGAAAACTGCAGGTGTTCCGGGAGAGCGCCCGGTCCCTGGACCTCTTGATGGTCGATGACGTCCAATTCCTGGCTTCGTCGGAGGCGACCCAGGAGGAATTTTTCCATCTCTTCAACGTCCTCCACCAATCCGGAAAACAGATCGTGATGACCTCCGACCGTCCGCCCAAAATGCTGACGACGCTGGCCGATCGCCTCCGGAGCCGTTTTGAATGGGGCTTGGCCGCCGACGTGAAATCGCCGAACCTGGAATCGAGGGTCGCCATCCTTCGCAAGAAGGAACATTTTTTCCAGGGGTTGAAATTGGACGAGAACATCCGCCTCTACATCGCCGGAAAACTGAAATCCAACATCCGGGAACTGGAAGGTTTCCTGAAACGGGTGCAGGCCTATTCTCAGATCAACGGACAGACGATCACGCTGCCCCTGGTGAAGGACATCATGCGGGAACTCCTTCCTCCCGAGGATTGGGACGAAGAAGACCAGTTGGTCGTGACCACGAAGGCGGCGGAACCCGCGCCGGCTGTCGAGGTTCCGGTGGAACTGTCTCCCGCGGCCGCCTCCGTGAAGATCGCCATTTCTCCCAACGCCCTCTCCCTGGATGCTCCGCCGGCGCCCGCTCCCGAGGCGGAGGCTCCGGCCGCGCCGGATCTGGATAAAGGGATCCCGGTCGGATATTTTTATCCGGATGGGCACCAGCCCGAACTCCATCAGATCCAACAGCGTTTTCAGGACGTGATCAAGAAACACAAGCTGAAGTTCCATATCGACGGCGTTTTTGAGCACGCCTACGCGGCCTCGCGGGACACATCCCTGGAGGTATTCGTGGAAAAATGCCTTGAGAACCGGCTGAGGATCGCCATCGTTTTGGGCCCGCCTCCGAACGGCGGATGGCCGGAACAGGAATTTTCGCAGTCGTTGCTGGAGGTCATGGAGTCCCGTTCCTTGTCCATGCAGCTGGTGCCGTGGGAGGAATTGTCGAAGGATTACCGTTACCTGAACCTGGCGCTGGATATCACGTTGGTGAGCCGGAAGGAGGGGTTGAGGACGTGAAGAAAAAGCTCTTTTGGTTCTTGAAGATACATTCGGCCTTCTACCTCGCCGTCCTGGTCGCCCTGGGGGGCGGTTATTTCGTGTCCCTCGGATTGTGGAAATGGTTCGGCGTCGTCCGCGGAGTCTCCTCGGCGGGAACCCTGCTGGATCGGATCGTGTTCGGCCTGGCGGTGAGCGCCGTCTCAAGCGGGATTCTCTACGGCATCTCCTGGTTCTTCGTCGTCCGGCGTGTCCAGGAGATGTTGGATGATAAACGGCCGATGACGGGTTTTTCGAGGTGGCGGTCGTTGACGGACATCGGGATGATCATGCACAAGTTGCGGCACATCGCCCACCGATATCTGGCCGCCGAAGAGAATCTCTCGACCCTTTTTTCCGCCTCCAAGATGCTGACCTCCCAATTGGAACTGCAGGAGATCTACAACAGGGTCTTGGACCTGGTCTGGCGCCGTTCGGACCGGCAGCCCTGCGTCTTGTGGTGGATGGGGGAGGATGGCTACCTGCGGATCAAGGATTTTCGTAATTTCCCGCTGGAGCTTGTGCGGCGACTGCGCCTCCTCGCTTCCAAGACGTCGGTGGGCCGGTGCTATAGCAGCCGTCAATGGGTGGTGGTCCAGGACCTGAAGACGGTCTCCGATTTCCTCACGGCCGAGGAGGCCCGGTCCCTGGACGTTTCCGAGTGCGTGCATCTGCCTCTCCAGATCGACGACAAGACCATCGGCGTGATGACCGCTTTCTCAAGACAGAGGGGTTTCTTCAACGACGAACAGGTCCGGATGATGTCGTCGTTGATGGAATACATCTCCCTGGCCACCAAGAACGCGCAGATGTACGGCGAGATGCAGGCGTTCAACCGGCGTCTCGAAGGGGAAGTGGCGGCCACCACACAGGAACTTACGCAGACCAACATCCGGCTCATCCAACGGGTGCGGGAATTGAAGGCCCTCTACGACGTGGCGGTCGTGGCGGCGACGTCCCCCAAGGTCGAAGACTCCCTCCAGAAGATCCAGGGACACATCGGCGACCTGTTGAACATCGAGAAGAGCGGGGTGCTCCTGTGGGATGAGAAGAACACCCGGTTCTCCCCGGCCATGCCGTTCCTGGGGATGGAGGAGGCCCGGGTCAAGGAATTCTTCCTCACGGAGGAGATGCTGAAGGATAAGAAGCAGACCCTCCTGGGGGGGAACAGCGTGATCCTTTCTTACGAAGAGGTCCAACGGCTCTTTCCCGGGCAGAACCTCAAGACGGTCCTGTTGACGCCTCTTCGGACGGGCGGCCAGTTGATGGGACTCTTCGCGGCGGCCAACAAAGTCTTCGGCAGTTTCACGGATGAAGACGTGCGGATCCTTTCCCTCTTCACTCAGAACGTCTCCGAGATCGTCCGGAACCTCCAGCTCCGCGAGGAGCGCGAACGTCACATGGGAGACCAGGTCACTCTTCAGAAAGTCGCCACGTCCATCACGGCGGAACCGAAATTGGGGCCGACCCTCTCGAAGATCGCCAAGATCACGGCGGAATCGCTCGGGGCCGAGGTCTGCGCCTTCTTGCTCTGGGACGACGTGACCAACGAACTGGTGACCCAGCACGGAGCGTTCGGTCTGCCGACGGATAACCCGGCCCTCCTCTACCGGGTGAGCGTGGACCACCCTCATTATTCCAGCGCCCGGGTGTTCCGCACCGGTGAACCCTATATGAGTCCGGACGTCCAACAGGACGACCATGTCTACCTCCATTACGCCAATCTGTGGAAGATCCGTTCCCTGCTGGTCATGCCGCTCAAATTGGATAAGAAGTGCATCGGGGTCATGAGGATCGGCCATTCCCAGCCGCGGCGTTTCGTCCCGGAACACACGCGGTTGGCCTCCTTGATCGCCGATCAGGCGGCTGTCATCGTGCAGAACGCCAAACTCTATCAGAAGATACAGGAGAACGTCAGAGAGTTGCAGCGGTTGAACCGGGTGAAAACGGAGTTCATCTCCATGGTCAGCCACGAACTGCGGACCCCGATTACCGCCATCAAGGGATTCGTGACGGTCGTGTTGAACAACGACGCGGGTCCCCTGAACCAGCAACAGGAACGGTTCCTCCGGATCGCCAATCAGTCCATCGACCGTTTGACCCTGCTGATCACGGACCTGCTGGATATCTCGCGCATCGAGGCCGGGAAGATCGAGATCTATCCGATCGCGCTGTCGTTGAACGAGACGCTCCAGCATTCCATCCGCGACCATCTTCCCTCGGCCCAGGAGAAGGAGATCAAGCTGGAACTCCAACTGGCGACCGTGTTACCCGAGGTCAAGGCCGACCCCAACCGGATCCGTCAGGTGATCGACAACCTTTTGTCCAACGCCATCAAGTTCACGCCGGAGAAGGGCACGGTGGTCCTGTCGGCCCAGGATTGCGGCGACTACGTCATGGTTTCCGTGAAGGACAGCGGGATCGGTTTGGCAGAGTCCGAGCATGAGAAAGTTTTTGAAAAGTTCTATCAGGTGGACTCGTCCTTGACCAGGACGTCCCGGGGAGTCGGTCTGGGTCTGGCCATCTCCCGGTCGATCGTCGAGTTGCACGGCGGTCGGATCTGGGTGGAGTCCGAATCCGGGAAGGGGTCCGAGTTCAAGGTGATCCTCCCGCGGATCAGGAAACACGAAGAAGTTCCCGCGCTGGTCCCCGCCGGGAAAAAGGAATAGGACTCTCCCGGGGGTCTTCGCGGCGGGAGGACGACGGATGGGAAGGATGGAATGAGATGACGACAAAGTTCGACCGGGTGATCCTGATCGTGATCGATTCCGTCGGGTGCGGGGAACTCCCGGACGCGGCGGACTATGGGGACCGTGGTTCCGACACGCTGGGGCATATCGCCCAGTCCATGAACGGGCTCCACGTCCCGACGATGGCCTCCCTGGGGCTCGGCCGTATCGTGGACCTGAAGGTCCCGGAATACAAACATCTTCCCTTACGCGGGGCTTATGGACGGATGGCGGAACGCTCGGCCGGAAAAGACACCACGACGGGCCATTGGGAGATGATGGGGATCATCCTTCAGAAGGCGTTCCCGACATTTCCACAGGGGTTTCCGTCGGAATTGATCGCCGCTTTCGAGGCGAAGATCGGACGGAAGACGATCGGGAACAAGGCGGCCTCCGGCACCGAGATCATCAAGGAACTGGGGGATGAACACGTCCGCACCGGGTCCCCCATCGTCTATACCTCGGCCGACTCGGTCTTCCAGATCGCCTGCCACGAGGATATCATCCCGTTGGACGGACAATATGAGATCTGTCGGCAGGCCAGGGAACTGTTGACGGGGGATTTCGCCGTGGGCCGCGTGATCGCCCGCCCGTTCAAGGGGAAGAGCGGGGCTTATGCCCGGACACCCGGACGGAAAGATTTCTCCGTGGTCCCTTTCCAGGAGACGGTCTTGGACCGTCTGAAATCCAACGGACTGATGGTCTGCGGGATCGGCAAGATCGAGGACATCTTCGCCGGCAAGGGGATCACCGACGTGATCCATTCTCACGGGAACCAGGAGGGGATGAGGGATACTCTCTCGGCGGTGCAGAACCTGAAGAGGCGCGGACTGATCTTCGTGAACCTCGTCGATTTCGACATGCTCTACGGTCATCGCAACGACGCCAAAGGATATGCCCATGCGCTGGAGGAGTTCGACGCCTGGCTCCCGACCCTCGTCCGGAACATGACGCCGAAAGACCTCCTCCTCATCACGGCCGATCATGGCAACGATCCGGGCGATGTGTCGACGGACCACACGCGGGAATATGTCCCTCTGCTGGCATACTGCCTGAGTTGCCGCCAGGGGGTCGATCTGGGGACCCGATCCTCGTTCTCCGACGTGGGAGCCACTATTTTGCAGACATTCAACTTACCGCCTCTTCCGGCGGGGAAAGGGTTCATGACTGAACTCCAAAAACCATGATACCAACACCACAGATGATTCAAGAGGCCGTCGCGTTCCTCAAGGCGCGCACGTCCGAGAGGCCGGAGACGGCGGTTGTTCTGGGATCCGGCCTCGGCCGGTTGGCGGAAGGGGTCCAAAGCCCCCTGTTGCTCCCTTACGGAGACATCCCGGGTTTCGTGACATCGACCGTGCACGGTCACGCCGGTAAATTGATCCTGGGGAAACTGAAGGGGAAAGAACTGGCCATCATGCAGGGACGCCTTCACTTCTACGAGGGATATTCCGGCGCGGAGATCACCTTCCCGATCCGCGTCCTGAAACATTTCGGGATCAAGAACCTGATCTTGACCTCGGCGGTCGGCGGGATCGCGCCGGAACTGAAACCCGGGGACCTGGCCATGATCACGGACCATATCAATTTCATGGGAGACAACCCCCTTCGTGGTTTTCACGACGATTCGTTCGGGGCGCGTTTCCCGGACATGTCGAGCGCTTATGACGCCGGCCTCCGGGCGACCGCGCAGAAGGCGGCCCGTTCGTTGAAATTGAAGCTGAAGGAAGCCGTCTATTGCGCGTGCCGTGGTCCGTCATACGAGACCCCGGCGGAGATCCGGCTGTTCAAACAGCTGGGGGCCGGCGTGGTCGGGATGTCCGTCGTGCCGGAGGTGATCGTGGCCAATCAGGAGGGGATACGGATCCTCACCATCGCCTACATCTCCAATAAAGCGGCGGGGCTCTCGAAGACGCCGTTGACCCACGAAGAAGTGCTGGCCACCGGGAAGAAAGTCGAAGCGTCCCTGGCCAACTTGCTGGCGAAGATCATTGAACTCATCTGATGAACGCTTACGACGTCATCTTCAAGAAGCGCAACGGCGGGACGCTGATCCCGGAGGAGATCGCTTTTTTCATCCAAGGCGTGACCGGGGGATCCATCTCGAAGGAACAGGCCGCCGCCTGGCTGATGGCGTCGTTCATCCGGGGATTGGACGATACGGAGATGGCCGCCCTCACGCGGACGATGACGGATTCGGGGGATATCATCGACCTGTCGGCGCTCAACGGGTCGAAAGTGGATAAACACTCGACCGGCGGCGTGGGCGACGGGACGTCCCTGGTGTTGGCGCCCTTGCTGGCGGCGTCGGGGGCTTTGGTGCCGATGATGTCCGGACGGGCGCTCGGACACACGGGCGGGACGTTGGATAAGCTGGAGGCCATCCCGGGGTTCCGGGTGGATCTTTCCGTCGATGAATTGAAGTCCCAGTTGAAGACGGTCGGCTGCGCCATCTTCGGGCAGACCGCGCGCGTGGCCCCGGCCGACAAGACCCTCTATGCCCTGCGCGACGTGACGGCCACCGTGGATTCCATCCCTTTGATCGCCGCCAGCATCATGTCGAAGAAGCTCGCCGAGGGGACCGAAGCCCTGGTGTTGGACGTGAAGACGGGCACCGGCGCGTTCATGACCACGATGGACGGGTCCCGGGCGCTGGCCAAGGCCATGGTCGCCATCGGGAAAAAATCCGGCAAGAAGATGTTGGCCGTCATCTCCGATATGAACCAGCCGCTGGGCGCGGCGGCCGGGAATTCCCTGGAGATCTGGCAGGCAATCCAGGTCCTTTGCGGGAAAGGCCCCGACGATTTCAGGGAACTGGTGCTGACTTTGGGTGTCTGGATGCTGATCTTGGCCGGCCGTGCCGGATCCGAGCCGGAGGCGCGGAAAAAATTGGAATCCGCGCTCTCCAGCGGGGCGGCCCTTGAGAAATTCAGACAGATGGTGAAAGCCCAGGGAGGCGACGTTTCCGTCGTCGATGGAGACACTCCCCGGCTCCCCCAGGCCCCCTTTCAGAAACAGATCCTGAGTCCCGTCGACGGGGTCGTGACATCCATGGACACGCGACTGATCGGCCTGCTGGTGTCCGGTCTGGGCGCGGGCCGTTCCGTGCCGGGAGCCCCCGTGGACAACGGGGTGGGGCTCGTCTTCCATAAGAAGATCGGCGACGCCGTCCGGTCAGGGGAACCCTTGGCGACGGTCCATCATCGGAACGAGGACGATTTTGAGGGAGCGCGACGTCAATACCTGGAAGCGGTTTCTCTGGCCGGCAGGCCGGAAGACAAAGGGCCGCTTCCGAAGGTGAAACGTCCTCCCTTGGTCTACGAGATCATCCGTTAACCGAGGGGGAGAATAGTGTTTGAAATGTTGTATCGGTTTTTATAACATTTCCTCCCTTACCACTATGACTTCATCGACACCGACAGCCGAACAGGCGTATCGCAGCTTCTTGGACGACCAGGTCAAAAGGGCTCCCTCCCTGAGATCGGTTGTGGACCGCCTCCTGAAGACCAAAGGCGAAAAAGTTCTCATCTTCTGTCACGACGATCCGGACGGCGTCACGGCCGGGGCCATCCTGTGCCGTTTGCTCAAGCGGCTGGGAGCGGAACCGAAGGCCGTCATGTCTCCCCTCTACGAGTATGAACCGCAGGAGTTGGACCGCCAGCTCTCGTCTTTCGCGGCGACGCTCCTGATCGTCACCGATAAGGGCACCCTCGGCGATTACGACAAATATTGCGAACGGATCAAGGACGTGATCGTCCTCGACCATCATCCGCCGCAGGGCGGAAAACTCTCCAAGGCCCTCTGGTATAATCCGGCCGCCGAAAGTTACGTCGCCTCGTCGGCCTCCACCATCAACCACATGGTGGCCACCTTGGCGGGCGTTGCCGACGATTATGATGCCTTCCTGGCCCTGGTCGGGATGAAGGCGGACTGGTCCTGTGAACCGGCCACGGATTTCGTGGCCCCGTTCTGCAAGCCGCTGTTCGACCTGGCGGTGGGGAAATTCCCGAACCTTTTCCGGAAGGTTCCCACATCCGAGTCCGTCCGCGCCACCATGTTCGAAGTCCAACAGCGGGAACGGACCACCCTCCTCAACCAGATCGCGGAACTCTACTTCGCGTTCACCGGCGGCGGTTTCCAGTATTTCTACAACGACCGCCACATGTCCCTCCGCGACGTCAATCAGCCCGCCCTCTCGTTGGAGACGATGCTGGTCCAGGCGGATTCCCGTCCCGAATTAAAGGAATGGGAGACGCTGGAACAGTATCTGAGCGAACTTCCCAACAACGCCGAACTCACGCGCATCTGGAACTTTTTCCTGGAGGATTGGGAGAAGGCCATCAAGATGTTCGATACGGTCGCGCCGCTCGTCCTTTTGGGAGACACGCAGATCTGTCTCTTCGTCGGGCACAAGGTCCCTCTGATGCCCATGGCGGGTTCGGTCAAATTGTTCGATCTGAAATCGGGGAAAGACGGCAAGCAGGTCATGCTGATCATGGTCAACCTGGAACAGACGGGAGGAACCCACTTCTCGATCCGCGCCACCGGGGACGGCGTCCATTCCGGACGCATCGCCGGTCAGCTCGCGGACCGTCTGGTGGGGAAGTTCGGGCAGAAGGGGCAGATCTCCGGCGGAGGACATCCTCGCGCGGCGGAGTGCAAGACCCGGTTGTCCGGGGTTCCGTTCTACCTGGCGCTCAAGGAGTTCGTCGACCTGATGACCCAGATGGCGACTTTGGCGAAGAAAGAGAACCTCCTTCCCGAAGAGAAGGAACAGGCGAAATTGCTGGGCCTGGACTATCTCTTGAGGTGATTCGCATCCATGAAGAAGGTTAAAGACACGGAGCCTGTCCGCTATGCCGTCATCGGCGGCAGCGGGGTCTATGAGATCGAAGGGATCCGGGATGTGCGTGAGGTCCGCGTCAAAACCCCGTTCGGGAACCCCTCCGACGCCATCGTCGTGGGGCGTTTGGGCGGGATCCTCTGTGCGTTCTTGCCGCGTCACGCCCGTGGACACCGGATCCTGCCGACCGAGCTCCCGTCGAAAGCCAACATCTACGCCCTGAAATCGTTGGGCGTGGAACAGATCATCGCCATCGGCGCTTGCGGGAGCCTGAAGGAGGAGCTGGCTCCCCGCCACTTCGTCTTCCCCGACCAGCTCTTCGACCGGACGCGGCTCCGGTCCGGGACGTTCTTCGGGGACGGCATCGTCGGACACGTGTCGTTCGACCACCCCTATTGTTCCGCGCTCTCCTCGGTGCTCGCCGACACGGCGCAGGAATTGGGGATCACGGTCCATCGGGGTGGGACCTATGTCTGCATCGAAGGGCCCTCTTTCTCGACGAAAGCCGAATCCGAGGTGAACCGCAAACTGGGGTTCTCCGTCGTGGGGATGACCGCGCTGCCGGAGGCGAAGCTGGCGCGCGAGGCCGAGATCTGCTATTCCACCGTCGCCCTGGTGACGGACTACGACGTCTGGAAAGAGGGGGAAGAGGTCACCGTTGAGAAGGTGGTCGAGACGTTGAACGCGAACGTGGACAACGTCAAACGGCTGATCCGGCAGGCCCTGCCGCGTCTCGAACGGAAACGGACGTGCGCTTGCTCGTCCGCGCTCCGGTATGCGATTTTTACGAATCCCAAAGCAATGAACCCGAAGATCCGGAAAAAACTGGATCTTCTGATAGGAAGGTACGTCAACCATGGCCAACAATAAGGGGTTTTTCATCTTCTTGCTCGGACGACCGGGCGGAGGAAAGTCGGAGATATTCCGTCGAATATCCAAGAAACTGATGGGCGGCGGCGTGGCCCGTTTCATCGAACGGGTGGACGATTTCCCGAAACTGTGGGGCATCTTCCAGGAGGACGAGAAGACCGGCGCTTGGAAACATTGCCGGAAGACACCGGACGGCGGATACAAGGTCACCGATAACGGCGTCTGGGACATGATCCTGAAACAGGTGAACGATGACGTGTTGCAACAGCGGGATCCTGACAAGGTCATCTTCATCGAGTTCGCCCGGACCTATTATATGAGCGCCCTGAAGAATTTCTCCAAGGACGTCCTCCGGAACGCTCTGATCGTCTATGTGAACTGTTCTTTCGAGACCTGCTGGAAACGGAACGTGGCCAGGCATGAGGCCGCCGTGGCCGCCGGCAGCGACGACCACCTGGTCAGCCGCGAAGAGATGGAGATCACCTATCTGAACGACGATATGGCCGAACTGGTGAAAAAGCAGCCGTGCCCGGTCGTGGTCGTGGAGAACGAGAGGGACGGGATGGACCATCTGGACGGCGAGATCGAGAAAGTCATCCGGACCGTCAACGAGTTCGTCGGAAAGAGGAAGGGCGCCTCCTCGGTGCGGAAGATGAAGAGCCGTTCTTCGCGCGGCGGGCGGGCGGACACCAAATCAAGAAAGAGGGCATCATGACAGCACTGACACCGGAACTCCTGAAGAAGCTTCCCAAGGTCGACCTGCATCTCCACCTGGACGGCGCGGCCCGTCCGAAAACGCTGATGGAATTGGCGAAGAAAGCCGGCGCGCGCCTTCCCACCCAGGACCCCGAAGAATTCAAGGTCTACGTCCAGGTCAGCCGGAACTGCCGGAGCCTGACGGATTTCCTGAAGGCCTTCGAGTTCTTCTACCCGTATCTGAAATCCGCGGAAGCGGTCGAACGGCTGGCCTACGAACTCTGCGAGGATTGCGCCGCGCACAACGTGCGCGTGTTCGAAGCGCGGTTCGCCCCGGCCCTCCAGGCCACCGACAAGTTCTCCATGGAGGATGTCGTCCGGGCGGCCATCCGGGGCATCGAACGGGGACAGAAGGATTTTTCCGTGAAGGCGGGATTCCACCTGTGCTGTTATCGGTCCCTGTCCGAGACGGAGAACGACGAGACGGTCCGTCTGGCCGAAAAATATCTCGGCAAAGGGGTGGTCGGTATAGACCTGGCCGGGGATGAGTCCCGGTATCCGGTGACGATGTACGCGGCCTTCTTCAAGAAAGCCGTCCAGAAAAAGATCCCCATCACCTGCCACGCCGGCGAAGCCGCCGGCCCGGAGAGCATCAAGAACGCGCTCGCCCTCGGCGCCAGCCGGATCGGCCACGGGATCCGCGTGATCGACGATCCGGAATTGTTGAAGCGGGTCGAGGACGAACACATCCCCTTCGAGGTGTGCATCACCTCCAACGTCCACACGCAGACCGTCAAGGGTTTCTCCGTCCATCCGGCCAAGAAGATGTTGGACGAGGGTGTGGACGTGACCCTGAACACCGACGATCCGGGGGTCTCCGGCATCGACCTGACGCACGAGTTCGTGACCGCCGTGGACACGCTGGGTTTTACCGCCGCCGATTGCCGCGACGTCATCATCAACGGCGTGCGGGCGCTCTTTCTGCCGGAATCGGAGAAGAAGAAGATCGAGCAGGATTACACCAAACAATTGCAGAACCTTCTCGGGGAGGGGAAATAACGACCATGGCCGACGATAAAAAGAAACTGACCGACGTTCAGGACAAACTACTGAAGGAGGCGGCCCGGGCCCGGGAAAAAGCCTACGCTCCCTATTCCAAGTTCTTGGTGGGGGCCGCCGTGCTGATGGATTCCGGGAAGATCTACACGGGATGCAACGTCGAGAATGCCTCCTACGGGCTGACGTGTTGCGCCGAACGGACGGCCATCTTCAAGGCCGTCTCGGAGGGCGAAAAGAAGATCAAGGCCATCGCCATCGTCCTGGACGCCCCGGATTACGGCGCGCCCTGCGGGGCTTGCCGCCAAGTGATTTATGAGTTCGGTCCCAAAGCCGAGGTGATCATGGGCACCGTGACAGGGCGTTATGAGATCCGCCCGATCACGGACCTGATCCCCCTGGCGTTCGGCCCCGACAATCTGTAAGAGAGGACAACCATGACGTATAAAGAGACCGACTACCCTGAATTGCTGAGAGAAATACACCGCCTCGGACAGGAGGCGAAGAAGCCCGTCCCGGCGGAGGATCTGATGACCGAAGTGCTCCGTCTCCAGGACGCCATCCCCGTCTATCCGGGGATCATCTCCATGTGCCTGCGGAACCTCTTCGAAGAGGTGTCCGTGAAGGACCTTCAACCGGGCGACCGCGTGTCGTGGGCGGTGGACGGCGGACGGATCTATGGCACCGTCAAGGAGGTCCAGGCCGACGGGAACGTGTCGTTGTCCGACGCGACCCTCCTGACGCAGTCCAAGGAGAAAAAAGTCAAAGGGCCGGCTGAAAAGTTTTTCCGGTTGAGGCAGGATGTTCTCAAGAAGACGTGGCCTTCATTGGTCTTTGAGGAGTAAATACAACATGACTGAAAACAAGCAGACAGTATCCCTCGAAAAGCAGACGTTCCACCTCGTCGTCGGTCCGGCATCGTTCCGCCTGGTCGAAGGCGGTCCGGTGGAGGTGATCGGGAAAGCGCTGACGACGAAGGAGACGACGCGGGTCCCGGAGGGGAAGAAAATGCCTCTGGAGGTCAAGGGCGCGGCGAAAATCGAGTTGTCGCTCGACGGGGCCGGCAAGATCGAACCCCTCGAGGCGCGGACCATCCCGGCTTCCTGGGACAAGATCGTCGATGAGATCATCAAGAGAAAAGCCAAACTGATCAGCATCCTCGGCGACGTGGATGTGGGAAAGACGTTCTTCTCGACCTATCTGTCCAACCGTCTGCTGGCGAACGGCCGGAAGGCCGCGGTCTTGGACGCCGACATCGGACAATCGGACGTCGGACCTCCGGGCACGCTGGGCTTGGCGATGCTCCATGAGCCGGTCCTGTTCCTGTCTCAGGCCGTCCCGTCGGACATCTATTATGTCGGGGCCCATTCTCCGAACTTGCATTTTCTCCAGACGATGTCGGGAACCAAACGCCTGATCGAAAGGGCGTTCCAACGGGGAGCCGACCATCTCATCTGGAACACGCCGGGCTGGGTGGCCGGCGACGGCGGCCGCGATCTCCGCAAATCGGAACTGGAGATGATGTGGCCCGATGCGGTCATCCTCATGCAGCGCAAGGGCGAAGTGGAACACCTGGTGCGCACGTTCCCCCACGACCGGGTCATCCGGCTGGAAGTCTCCAAGCAGGCGTCTCCGACGTCCGCCGACGTCCGCCGGAAATTGAGAGAGGCCATCTCCGTCGATTATTTCAAGAACCGACGGCTGCTGGTCCTTCCGTTCGACCAGATCAAGACGGACCGGGCTTTCATCCTGACCGGACAACAGGTCGAGACGAAAGACGTTCGGACCCTCTACGCGGAGCGGCTTCCTCTTTGGGAGGGGCTCCAGGTCGTGGTCAAAGAGCCGCTGACGGCGGCCGATGTGGATAAATTGAAGAAGGAACACAACGTGTTCCGGGTGAAACAGGTCCTGGCCGGTTCGGAAAAGGGAGCCGAAGTGGGACTCTGTGACGATAATCTGGATTGTCTCGCGCTGGGGATCGTCCAGCGGATCGATCTGGAAGGCAAATACATCGAGTGCTGGACTCCTCTTCCCGTCGGTAAGGAAGACAAGGTGAAGGTCGTGCAATTCGGCAGTCTCCGGCTGGCGTTCGATGGACGGGAAGCCGGGTTCGTGGAACCGGGCTATCTCTGACCTTCGTCTGATCCTTCGGGAAAGGCCGGTCTGAATCCGTCATGGTTCTTTCGTCCATCCGCGAGCAGTTGGAGACCGACGAGTCCCGGCGCTTGGCGCCGGGGGCGCAGTTGTCCAAGTTCTCGCGCGGTCGGCTTCATCCGGACAGGGATTGCCCTGTCCGCACGGCGTTCCAGCAGGACCGGGACCGCATCCTCCACTCCGTCTCGTTCCGAAACCTCAAGTTCAAGACCAACGTCTTCCTTTCCACCAAGGGTGAGAAGTTCCGCACCCGGTTGACCCACGCGCTGGAAGTGTCCCAGTTGGGACGCACCATCGCCCGCGCGTTGTCGCTCAACGAGGACCTGGTCGAGGCCATCTCCCTGGGACACGACCTCGGACATACGTCCTACGGTCACGTCGGTGAGGACGTCCTGAAGAAGCTGACGGGCGGGAAATTCTCCCATTCCCAGCAATCTCTCCGCGTGGTGGACGTGCTGGAGAAGGACGGGAAGGGGCTGAACCTCACGGCGGAGGTGCGGGACGGGATCCTCAAGCACACCAAGGGTCCCCGGAGCATGAAACTCTTCGACGGAACCGGCGAGTTCGGGAAACCGCTCACGCTGGAGGGGCAGATCGTTCAGTTCGCCGATTGGCTGGCCTACATCAACCACGACGTGGACGACGCCGTCACGATGAAGATCGTCAAGGCATCCGATTTCCCTCGATCCGCCATGAACGTGCTGGGCCGCCGTCAGTCCCAGCGGTTGGATACCATGGTGCGCGACCTCATCACGGCCAGCCGCGACTTGTCGGCCATCCATATGTCTCCCGAGATACTGGAAGCCACCGAGGAGGTGCGCCATTATCTTTACGGGCACGTCTACACCCACCCCAAGATCGCCGATGAACTTCTGAAGGCCAAGCACGTGATCACCATGCTGTTCGAATATTACATGAAGCATTTCGACAAGGTCATGGAGGAGTGGCCCTGGGCGGATCGGAAGGACACCATGCAGACCGTCACGGATTTCGTGGCCTGGCAGTCGGATTATTCCTGCCTGGAGAGATATGAGACCATACGGGCGTCGGAGCCTTATACGGTGATCCTATGAGAAAATGCGAGAAGCCGTTTTTGACGGCGGTCGTGGACCGCATCGAGGACGGGCGTCATGTCGTTTTGTCCGTCGTCGGGATAGGGCAGATCGTCCTTCCGGCGAGGAAATTCCCGTTCGCCGTCCGCGAAGGGCAGTGGATCGATTTCTGGGCCGCCCCGAACCCGAAGACGGAACAGCGGATCCGGTCCGAGGTGCGCCGATTGCAAGCAAAACTCGTCCGGAGGGGACAGTCCAAAAAATGATCCCCGTTCGGAGGAGTCTCTTCGCCGCTTGTTGCCTGTTGTTCCTAGGAGTTGTCTCGCCACTCGATGCCGGAGAGATGAAGGTCATCGCCGTCAACGTGGGAGTGGGCGACGCCATCCACATCCAGACCCCGTCCGGGAAGAATTACCTGATCGACGGAGGGGACACGTCCGCGATCACGAACTTCCCCGCTTTGGATGATGCCGATCAGGATTTCTGTCCCATCGTCAAATATCTCCTCGATAACAACATCCGCACCATCGATATGATGGTGATTACCCACGACGACGGGGATCACTACAAGGGTCTTCAGGCGATTTTGGGGACCAAAGTCACTTCCGGCGGGGCCAACGCTTTCAAGGTGTATTCCGTGGTTTATGCGTCGACGACAAGCGATCTTACCAAACTGTCGGAACATCCGGAGACGACGCTGGTCCGGGTCTTGTCGGGCATCCGTTTTGAAAACGTGGCGGCTCTCTCGGGAATATGGGATACCGCCCTCACCGGACTGGTCTTGAGCCCGCGCACTTATACCGGGAGTTCCAGCTCCAACAGCGGGGCCGTCGTCATGCGGATCAAATATGACCAGGTCAGTTGTCTTTTCACGGCCGACGCCGAAACGGCAGATGAGACGACGATGATGGCCGACTATGCGGCCTCGGAACTATCGTCCACGGTGCTGAAAGTGGCCCACCACGGGTCCCGAACGGGCAGTTCTGAGACGTTTCTGAACGTGGTGAAACCGAAGGTCGCCTTGATCTCCGTGGCCGGGAACGCTTACGGTCTTCCGGACGCGGAGGTCGTCAAGCGCATCTCCGATACCGGTGCGACGATCTTGCGGACGGACCAGCGGGGGAACGTCGGGATCGTCACCAATGGGATCAATTACACGATCTCGGCCAGCGCCAACCCCGTCGGGATCAAAGGCGTCTCCGCTGACCCGAACGTCCATGTCTATCCCAATCCCGCTCCCGGAAAGACCAATCCTGCGTCGACGAAGATCGTCTATGATCTGACCGGCTTGGCCGACAGCGTGAAGGTCTCCGTCCTGACTCCCACCGGCGACCTGGTGAGAGAATGGATCGACGGAACGACGATGCAGGGCTCCAACTATCTGACCTGGGACTTGAAGAACGGTATGGGCGAGAACGTCGCCAACGGTTTGTATATCGTGCAGGTGGAGGTGAAGGTCGGTGCCGGCACCGTCTATGGGCACACGAAGATGGCGGTCCTTCGAAAATGACGGACCTTCGGATCTCCCCAATAGCCGTGCGACTCGCCGTCATTGCTGGGTTCATTCTGTTGCATTCCCCCATCCATACGGTTTGGGCCGAGGCGGAGGGGGGAACCACCGGGGCTAATTTTCTGAGGATGCCCATCGGCGCGCGCGCCATCGGGATGGGCGGCACTTTTACGTCGGTGGCGGACAACGCCACGGCCATCTATTGGAACCCCTCCGGACTTGCCGCCGTCAATTGGCGTGAAGTGAGCATGTCCCATCAACTTTTGTATCAGGGTCTTCGCTTGAGCCAGGTCTGTTATGCCCACCCGATGTCCAAAGGACTGACGGTGGCGGCCGGGTTGGTCTATTGGGGCGCCGGTTCTCTGGACGCGCGCGACGAGCGCGATGTCCCCACCGGAAGTTTTGACATCAGCGACATGGCGTTGACAGCCGGTGTGGGCTGGAAGCTCCTGCCGGAACTCTACGTCGGCGGCAACGTGAAGGCCATTCAGGAGACGATCCAAGACGAGAAGGGAACCACGGCCGCGGCCGACGTCGGCGGGCTCTACCAATATTATCTGGAAGACCAGACCGTTTATGCGGGTCTGGCCGTCAAGGACGTGGGGGGGAAGATCGGTCCGGGGCAGAAATCGGACCTCCCGTCTTCCGTCCATGCCAGCGTGTCGGACCGGCTCTTCAATGAGACCATCATCGTCTCGTCCGAAGCGGAACTTTACAACGATGTCGCCTGGAAAGGGCAGGCCGGCGCCGAATTTTTCCTGCCGGGGAGCGTCTCCCTTCGTGTCGGCTATCGTTTCCGGGAGAATAATGTCAGCGGGATCGAGGGATTGACCGCCGGGTTCGGATTCATCTATTCCCAATCGCAGGATTATGTGATCGACTATGCCTATGCGGGGCAGGGAGACTTGGGAACCGCTCATCACATCAGTCTCAGCCTCCGTTTCTGATTTTCCGTCGACGGTTCGTGCCGTCGGAGGGTGTCGAGTTCACTTCGTCGTCCATCACGCCGTGTGGGGGGAGTTTTAGCTGACAGCTAAGAGAATATCCCATGATCTTCCAACGAGCCGGCCTGTTGTTCCTCATCATCTTTACATCTTTCGTCCCCGTGTCCGCGGAGGACCTGGTCGTCACGTTCATCGATTGCGGCCAAGGCGAAGCGACCCTCATCCAGACGCCCAACGGGAAGAACATCCTGGTGGACGCCGGTGTTATCGAGGAACGGGAGAATTTCGACGCCGGTCGCGATATTCTGATCCCCTATCTGACCAATCAGGGGATCCAGAAGCTCGACGCCGCCGTGTTCACCCATCCGCACGTGGATCATATCGGTGGTTTCCTCTCCTTGTTCAAAAAGATCGGGGTCAAGAGCGTCTACGATCCGGGGTATTCCTACCCGACCCCGGAATATAAGAAACTGCTCGAACTCGTCCAGAAAAAGAACGCGCATTTCACCGTCGTCCGCGCCGGGGACAAGATCGATTGGGACCCCGCGCTCAAGGTCAGCGTCTTGGGCCCCCCAAAGAACCTTCCCTGGGACCTCCCCAACAACAACTCCATCGTCCTGAGGATCGAGCACGGAGTCGTTTCTTTTCTCCTGACGGCCGATATCGAGAGCGATGCCGAATACGAACTGATCATCCGGCAGGGCCCGAAACTCGCCAGCACCATCCTGAAGGTGCCCCATCACGGGGCCAAGACCTCATCGACGGAAGAATTCCTGGATTACGTCAAACCGGAGGTCGCCGTGATCTCCTGCGGACGGCACAACCGTTTCAAACATCCGAACGCCACCGTGGTGCGCCGATATAAAGACCGGAACGTCCAGGTGTATCGCACGGATAAACAGGGGACCATCCGGATCAATTCCGACGGCGAAAATTATAAGGTCTGGGTCATGGGCGTTGAATAGCCCGTGTCGACTGAGACTCTCCCGCCGATGAAAAAATCTGTCCTGAAACGTTACGCCCTTCTGGGGGCCGCGCTGTTCTTGTTCTCCTGCATGCCCCAAGTGAGGCGTGAACGGCTGGGCGTCATTCCTGAACAGTATAAACCGTCCGACAAGGAACTGGTGGTGACGTTCATGGATGTGGGACAGGGTGATTCCACGTTCATCCGCCTCCCCAACGGGAAGACGGCGCTCGTCGACGGAAGCGGCACGCCGGGGTGGTCGAAGATGGATTACGATCCGGGCCGGCAGACCATCCTCCCTCTCCTGAGGGACAAGAACGTGTCCAAACTCGATTATGTCCTGTTGACGCATCCCCACGCCGACCACGTCGGAGGGTTGGTCTCGGTCTTGAAGGGAATCCCGGTCGGCACATTCTTCGACCCCGTTCTGGAACACGGTGAGCCGGAATACGAGGAACTCCTGGAACTGGTGGAACGGAAGAAGATCGATTACAGGGATGTCGGGGAGGGGGACCTTCTGGAGTGGGATCCGTCGGTCAAAGTCCTGGTGATGAACCCGCCGCGCGATTTTTCCTACGAGGACATAAACGACAATTCCGTCGTGCTGAAGATCGAGTATAAATCCGTGTCGTTCCTCCTGTGTGGCGACGCCGAGACCGAGGCGGAGTCCCGAATGGTCCATCAATACAAGGAGGGATTGAAAAGCCATATCCTGAAGATCGGACACCACGGTTCCCGCACGTCGAGTTCCGCCCGTTTCATCGATACCGTCCAACCTGAAGTGGGAGTCATCATGTGCGGGTATCGGAATCTGTTCAAACATCCCCATCCGGAGACTTTGTCGCGTCTTTCGTCCCGCCAAATCAAGGTATTTCGCACCGATGAAGACGGTCATATCGAGATCAGAACGGATGGATCCCATTTTTCCACGCGCACCTACCGTTAAAGCCTAAAAAACACACATTTCGACCAAGTTTTACAAAATCTTTACATATCCCATCGGCCATCTTAATGGACTATTGTCTATAATAGTTACTAAGAGAGCACCAAACCTAAACCACGCCGGGGTCGGGATGAAACGCCGAGTTTCAAAAAATCTCGCATTAGGGTTTTGGAGCATGGCAATTTTTTTATTTGCCGTGAGTACCGTCCATTCCGGCTCTCCTCTCCGTCTCAACGAAGTAGCCCCCAACGAATCCGCCGACTGGATAGAACTCTACGTCGCCTCCACCACGCCCATGGGGGGATGGAAAGTCATGGAAGGCGGCACCACCCTCTGCACGTTCCCTGATTCGTTCACTCCCACCGCCGGCCAGTACGTTGTTCTCCACCTCAATACGTCTGGTACTCCGGATACGGTTATCACGGATAACAATGCCGGCTATTGGGATTTTTATTCGGCGGATACGGGTTTGACCGCTACGGACAATGTGATTACCGTGTCCAGTAATTCGAACGCTGTTCTAGATGCGTTAGTCTATGTGAACAATAATGGTTCGTTTACAGGGAATGCGACGTTATTGAATAGCGCCATTAGTGCGGCTCAATGGAACGGAGCTGGGACTGGTGATGCCAATATCGAGAATTCGGCGGTTATCTGTACGGCGTGGACGGCACAGCGTGTTTTTCATCGGAACGCCGCATCAGGAGATGTGGACGGCGTCGGCCTATCGAAGAACGATTGGGGTGTCCTCAATTCGACGTCCATCGGCGCCGCTAACAGCGCGATCACCGACGCCACTCCACCGGCCGCCATCACGAACCTCACCGTCGCGGATGCAGGCTCAGATTCCATCACGCTGACCTGGACGGCCGTCGGTGATGACGGGTCCACGGGGAACGCCACGAAATATTACGTGCGCTATTCCTCTCTGTCCATCCTCACGACGACCACTGACTATTTCAACGCAACGAATTTCGCCAATTCCATAACCTCTCCCGCCGTCGGCACGTCCACCACCGTCATCGTGACGAACCTGATTCCTCGGACCACCTATTGGTTCATCGTCGTCGCCGAAGATAACGGGGACCTGACGCAAGGCAACATGAAACTGGGCTCGATCGGGACCAACCTGCCGGTCTCCGGGCTGACCGATCCGGATCCCCAGGCCCCGAATTCCGTTAATGGGGTATCGGCGACCTTGGTCAACGCGATCACAGGAGCCGCCGGGCTGACATGGACCGCTCCTTCCGATCTGCCGGGCGGGGGGGCTGTTTCGTCCTATGTGATGCGTTATGCGACGTTCTCGGTGGCCTCGTTGTCAAACGACACGACGGCTTGGTGGAACGCGGCACAGGACGTCCTGGGGGAACCGTCTTCTCCCTCCACTCCCGGCACGTCGGAATCCATGACGATCTCCGGTCTCCCGTCGGACACCACCGTCTATTTCCACATCCGCGCTCAGGACGCGATCAATATCTCCACATTCAGCGCCCCCTTGGACCATTCCCTCTATATCCCACCCCACCTGCTCATCAGCGAGATCGCTTCGGGAATCGGTGTGGCCGGTGAAGAGTTCGTGGAACTCTACAATCCGTCGACCTCATCGATGAACCTGGCCTCGATGGGGCTCCAGATCCGTCGTCGCGCGGCATCCGGCGGCGACACGTTGTTCGCCGATCTGTCCGGGGCCTCGACGACGACCATCCCCGCGAAAGGATTCTATCTGGTGGCCACGTCCACCAACGCCACTTACGGTGTTCCCCGGGACGCGAGCGGGTCTTCTCAGATCAGCGGCTCCGGCACGGTCTATATCACCGTGAGCGGCGCCAGTTCCATTCGGCAGGCCATCGACCGGATTTCACACGGGACGGGGTTCACCGATGCGGAGATTCTTGAGACCGTTGCCTCCGCCCTGTCGACCGACCAGAGTCTTGAACGGAATCCCGGCGGGGGATCGTCCGGCCCTAACGGGAATGGGACCGATACGAACCGGTCGGGCAGCGATTTCGTGTTGATCGCCGCCACTGCGAACATCAAACAGCAGAACGTCTTCTCTCCGCGCGAACCGAACACCGCTCCCGGAGTCCCGACGGTCACGTATCCGAACGGATCGGAATCTTTGGCGGCCGGCGCCGGAGAGACGATCACCTGGAGCGCCGCCACCGACGCCGATGGAGACACCCTCTATTACGATGTGGACTATTCGACCGATAACGGAGGGACTTGGGTGGACATCTCTTCCGGGATCGCCTCGACTTCCTGTTCGTGGACGGTTCCGAGCGCGGCCACCACACAGGGTCTGGTGCGGGTCCGGGCTTATGACGGGATTCAGTTCGGGAATTTTGACCCCTCGAACGCGAATTTCACGATCACCGTCGGACAGGTTCCCGGTGCGATCACGAACTTGTTCGGGAAGAAGGGATTGAGCAGCGGACAGATCAACCTGTATTGGACGGCCC
>ENA-UOWG01000329-UOWG01000329.1-activated-sludge-metagenome-genome-assembly--contig:-NODE-329-length-67513-cov-6.555175_pt1 | contig 67513 bp, 55 predicted proteins | sample MGYA00238147_ERZ761563 | MGnify/ENA primary metagenome ERZ761563 (study PRJEB28884, sample SAMN05720216) | anaerobic digester metagenome | isolation source: active sludge of municipal...
AATCTTGTTCTGGGGACATCTGCCGATATTGTACCGCATATTGACCTCGACCTTGGAGTGCCTCTTGAAAGGTCGCCTCTTCCCGGAATATCTGCTGAGCTCATAAAATTGAATGATGTAAGGCTTGATGAGGAAAACCTTATCCGACAGGAATATACTGATTCATGGATCAAGCCTTCTGAAGTCAGACAGTTTGGAACAGACAGATCTATTGATACAACAAGGCTGCTTAGCATATTTTCCAGAAGCATGGGAAATTATAAGGACATCTATACATTCCTTTCTCTTTTGCCGGATTCTCTTGTTGACCGGGCCCTCGATATGCTGGATGTTCTTGCAGATAAGGATCTCAGGGATACAAAGGCTTCAGTTCTTTACGATCATCTTATATATTGCAGAAAATCAGTGTCTTCGCCTGTGTCGGGCTCAAACGAGTTCTTTGTTAAATATGTTCTGAATCCAAGGGTGAGCAATGAAAATCTTGCTCCCTGGCGAAGTTATTTTCAGTCAGCTCTTACTGAGGCGACAATAAATGAAGCAATCAAAGATCCTTTAGCACTTGTTGATTATCTGAACAGGGAAATACGAATAGAAGGGGAGGAGAATTATTACAAAACTCCTCTAACTCCCATAGGTGTTAATGAATTAAAGGTTTCTGATGCCTGGTCACGCACTATCTGCCTTGTTGCAATGTTCAGGAGCCTTGGCATTCCTTCACGACTGGAGGAAGGTCGGCTTGTACCGCAGTATTTTGCTGAAGGTGAATGGCATGATGTATATTTCAGCGATCAGGCTCCCCCTTCTGATGAAAGAAGCTATGTAAAATTTGTGTCAAAAGAAGCAAGACCGGTTCCCGAGTACTACATTCATTTCACTCTTGCACGTTTTGAAAACGGAAGGTATGTTACCCTTGAATATGATTTTAACAGGAAGGTAACTGACTTCAATACTTTCCTGGCTCTTCCTCCCGGAAAATATATGCTTGTAACAGGGAACAGGATCTCTGACAGTAAGATTCTTTCAACTCTTGATTTTTTTGAATTGCAGCCTGATGAAAAGAAAACTCTTGAAATCAAGCTCAGACGTGAAACTGTAACTCCCAATATTTCAGGAAAGCTTGATATTATAAGCCTTTTTAAAGTTTTGCCGGAATCGGACAAAATCCGGAAAAGCATTAATGATAAAGGTGCCGTAATTCTTTGGATCGATCCTGAAAAAGAACCAACGAAACACATTTTTAATGATCTTCCGGTCCTTAAGACTGAATTTGACAAGTGGGGTGCCTCTTTTATTTTCCTGACTGAAAAAGCACAATCAAATGCCGTCGGTTATCAGGCATCACTAAAGGGCTTACCGGAAAATTCGATTTTCGGAACTGACAATAATCTGGAGCTTCTGAGCTCTGCAGTAAATAAGTCTTCGCTTCCTGATGAAAAATTCCCTTATGTTCTTATGATCGATGGAAGGGGAAATTTTCTTTACAAGTCACAGGGATACAGGATTGGTATTGGAGAACAGATTCTTAAGAATATAAGATAGATTTATCTGATATGCTGTTTTTTGCACTTGTTGAAAACTGTTCATATCCATTCCGGCATATTTTTGCTGCTGTAATATAATTCTGATATATTTGCCTTTGTATTGGTGTTGCTTTGAAATAAAATCATTGCAATGAAAAGGGAATGCGGTCAGAATCCGCAACAGTACCCGCTGCTGTGAAACCCGATCGTTCTAACGATGATGGTTTTATGAATTACCTGCCACTGTCCGCCGGCTGGCGGATGGGAAGGCTTCATGAAACCGGGATAAGTCAGAAGACCTGCCAGATACTCCGATGTTCAAAGCTTTCGGGAATAAAAGCGCGAATCAGATATGATTCCGGCTTTAATTTCCATAAACTCTGAATAAAGGACAGCCAAAGGTTAACGTGGTAATTGGTTTTGGTAACTATTGTTCAGATGAATAACAAATTCTGTGGGATTACAAGAAAAATGAGCATGCTGGGTTCATTCACAGTGTTCTTTTCTTTATTCCTTTCTGCACAGGATGCATTTCTTGACGACACCGTTAAGATAAATGAGGTTATAATCACAAGCCACAAGGTTAACAGGTTTCCTTCGGGTTATAAAATCATCAGGCTTGATACTACTTTGCTGAATGAGAACAGCCATGAATCACTTTCAGCCGTTCTTGCACGGAACACTGGTATTTCTGTAAAAAGTTACGGATTGAGTGGTCTGTCAACACCTTCTTTCAGGGGAACAGGTGCAAGCCATACATTAATACAATGGAACAATATTGCAATAAATAATCCGATGCTCGGCCAGTCTGATATTTCCCTTATCCCTGCAGGCTTGTTTGATGAAGTTGAAATCCTGAGCGGTGGAGCATCCATGATTACAGGAAATGGTGGAATCGGAGGAACAATAAATGTCATGAATAAGCCATCATGGAGTGAAGGAACCTTTATTGTGCTAAATCCTGTGGCCGGCAGTTTCGGCAGATATACCGGACTTGCAAAAGTTAAAACTGGGAATTCACATTTTCAATCTGTTACACGTGCCTATCTGCAGTACGGCAAAAATGATTTCACATATATGAACAGGGCGATTAGTTCAATCCCCGTTAAGGAAAGAATGACAAACAGTGAGTCACTTGGCAGGGGCCTTGTTCAGGAATTGTATTTCCGGCGTAACAGGAACTCTTTAAGCGCCCGTATGTGGTATCAGAATTCAGACAGAAATCTTCCGGCTTCAATGCTGACCGGAACAGCTTCTGCTAATGAAACCCAGTTTGATGAATCTTTGAGAACAGTTCTTAATTACGAAGGCAACAAGGGCTGGTCTGAATATTTTCTTACAGCATCTTATAACCTTGCCAACCTTAATTATACTAATAAACTTGCTTCAATCTATTCAGACAACCGAAGCGGATCACTTGTATTTAAGGCAGGCTTTCAGCACAGGCTGAACAATTTTATTATAGCAAGAACAATACTTGAAGATGAAAATTCATGGGTTAGTTCAGTTAACTATTCTGACGATCGGATGGGCAGAAATCTTGCTTCCCTTACAATTATTACCGAGACAAGATCTTTGGGCCGTATTAATGGCAGTCTTATTCTTAAGGAGATGATGGATCAAAAAAAACTGCTTGTTCCTGATTTTTCAGGAGGATTGCAGTACAGACTTTCAGGAACACAGAATTATTATATTAAAGGCAGTTATTCCCGGAGCACAAAAGTGCCGACCATGAATGACCTTTACTGGAATCCTGGTGGAAATCCTGATCTGAAAAATGAAATCTCAAATGGCGCTGAACTGACACTCGACATGGTTCAGAAAATATCCGGATCTTTCAGCCTGAAATTCAATACAACTCTGTTCAGTAATGCTATAAGCAACCTGATACAATGGGTTCCCGGACCTTTTACTTACTGGACTGCCGAAAATGCCGGCAAGGTAAATACAATGGGAGCAGAGTCAGCTTTTTCTGCTGAATATGCATCTGGCAGGCTGTCTGCAAAGCTTGATTTGAACTATTCGCTTACAAAAGCGTCCAGGACAGGTTCATTAATCAGTGATGATGATATGAAAGGCAAACAACTTATCTACATTCCTGTACATTCTGCCAACAGCTCCCTTCATGTCCGTTATAGCAGATTTTACTCTGTCCTTGCTTCTTCATATACAGGCAGAAGGTACACTGTCGCTGATAATTCATCATATCTGCCTGATTATATTATTAATTCTATTACAGTTGGTTATGAGATTGTAAAGAATCAGAATAAATATAACATCGGATTTCTGGCTGACAACATTTTAAATGCTGCCTATGAATCTGTTGCCTGGTACCCCCAGCCTGGAAGGTCGTTTTCACTAAAAATTAATATACAATTAAAACTCTGAAGATGAAGAATTCACTGCTATTAACCCTCGTACTTTTTCTATTTATTTCTTGTACAAAAGATCCTGACAACGATAATGATACCTTCCTTTCCGGCAATGGCATCTTTCTGCTGAACGAAGGCAACTTCATGGGCGGAAACGGTTCAATTTCATTTTATTCATACGATTCACTTAAAATCTTCAATGACCTGTTTGCCGGAATAAACGGCCGCCCTCTCGGCGATGTTCCAAACTCACTTGCAATGACCGGTGAGAGAATTTATGTTGTAGTTAACAACTCAGGCAAGATTGAAGTTATTGATAAAAATAACCTTGAATCTGTTGCTACAATTTCAAAACTGAAAGCTCCCAGAAATATAGGTATTATAAGTAGTTCAAAGGCTTATGTTACCAGCCTGTATTCCGATTCAATCACTGTTCTTGATCTTGCAAATAATTCAGTTTCAGGTTATATTAACATCAAAAAGACCTCTGAGGCTATTGCCGTAATCAGGAACAGGGCCTATGTGTCGAACTGGGTTGGAGGGAATAAAATATTTGTTTTGGATACCGACAACAACAAAGTAATTGATTCTGTTGAAGTCGCAATGGAGCCGGAAAGCCTTGTAATTGACAAAGACAAAAACCTGTGGGTGCTGTGCAACGGAGGATGGAAAAGAGAGTACTCTGCAGAACTGATATCGGTAAATACGTCAACAAATGAGATTGCAAGAAGGCTTGTATTTCCTGACAGGAACTCTTCGCCTTCATGCCTTCAGATTGATGGCAGTGGTTCAACACTGTACTTCCTTAGTTCAGGAATATTCAAACTTAAAACTGATGCTTCCGCAATCCCGCTCACTCCTTTTATTCCACAGGGTGGCAGGTATTTTTACAAGCTTGGCATAAACCCTGTAAATGGGGATATTGTAACAACTGATGCTGCTGATTTTCAGCAAAATGGTCAGCTTCTGATTTATAAAAACAACGGGGAACTCAGTGTAAGCGCTAAAGCTGAAATAATCCCCGGAATGATGATATTCAGGTTAAATGATGATTTCTCAAAATAATGAAGAGCTGTCCGGAATACTTGTGCTTTAAAATAATTGCCCGTGTAATTGCTTCTGTAACAGCTGCTCTTATATTTTCAACCTGTGCCGGTCCGAATAATAAAAGTGTTGAAAAAAACGCAGAGACAGAAGAAATCGTAAAAGTAGCCCGGGGACTTGAAATAATTAAACATAAAGACTTTACTGAAGTATTAATCCGGAATCCCTGGCAGGGGGCAAGCAATGTTACAATGAAATATATTCTTGTCAGTGACAAAAAATACATCCCGGAAAATACTTCTCCGGAGAGTGTGATCATTGTACCTGTCAGAAAAATGGTTTGCATGTCAACAACTCATGTTGGAATGATAAGCGCACTTGGAGAGGAGAACAGCATTAAGGGAATTTCCGGCGCTGATTTTCTATATTCATCCTCTTTGAAAGACAGATTTAAAAAGGGTGAAATTGCAGAAGTTGGCTATGAAACAAATATCAACCATGAAATAATTATAAAGATCTCTCCTGATCTGTTGATGATGTACGGAATAGCAGGAGAGTCGGCCAGCCATATTAACAAGATGCAGGAACTTGGCTTTAAAATTATGCTTAACGGAGACTATCTCGAAACTGATCCTTTAGCCAAGGCAGAGTGGATAAGGTTATTTGGTGCACTGTACTGCAGGGAGGAAAAGGCTGACAGTATCTTTAATTCGGTTGCTGAAAACTATAACAGGACAAAAACAATAGTATCTGCCAAATCGACTGAAAGACCCACTGTACTTCTTGGACTTCCCTTTAAGGACACCTGGTTCATATCACCCGGTAACTCATTTGTAAGCAGGCTGATAGAAGATGCCGGAGGAACGTATATCTGGAAGAATACTGTCTCTGAGACATCAATGCCCTATGGTCTTGAAAATGTTTATGCTCAGGCCATTAATGCAGACTTTTGGATTAATATAGGAACTGTAAAACGTAAATCTGAGATATCACTTGTTGATAAGCGTCTCAGGGATCTCAGATGCTATATCAATGGAAATATGTACAATAATAATAAGCGTGTATCTGCAGCAGGAGGGAACGACTACTGGGAAAGTGGTGCTGTCAATCCTGACATTGTTCTGATGGATATTGCATCTGTTCTGCACCCGGAGATCTTTCCTGATTATAAACCGGTATATTATCAGAAGATAGAATAAAACAGTATGAAGTCACTTGACAACAGAGCGGAAACTAATATGATTTTCCCACGAAAGAGGCTTTTCCTGATCTTTCTGCTTCTTTTTTTACTTTTATTCATACTGTTTTCGCTTGATCTGTTCCTGGGCTCTGTTTATCTAAGTCCCGGGGAGGTAATAAAGGCACTGTTTTCTGAATCAGAAAGCTATTCACAGTTAATACTTCTTAAGTTCAGACTTCCAAAAGCACTGACGGCGCTCCTTGTGGGAGCCGGACTTTCGCTCAGTGGACTGCAGATGCAGACAGTCTTCAGAAACCCTCTTGCCGGACCTGACGTGCTGGGAATAACTTCCGGAGCCAGTCTTGGTGTGGCCTTTGTTATTCTTGGCTTTTCATTCACAATGCCTGCGCTAAGCATCAGCGGTCTGGGAAACTGGATTCTTGTTGCAGCAGCCTGGGCCGGTGCCGGATTGGTTATGATGCTAATACTTGTTCTTGCAACACGCATTAAGGATATCATGACAATTCTTATTCTTGGGATTATGCTGTCGAGCGGGATCTCAGCAATAGTTATTCTTCTGCAGTACTTCAGCAGCGAATCACTTCTGAAATCCTATGTTATCTGGACTATGGGAAGCCTGGGCAACCTTACCTCCGGACAGTTGCTTGTTCTTGCCATATCTGTTGCGGCAGGCATAGTACTTAGCCTCTTCTCTTCAAAGATGCTGAATGCCTTGCTATTGGGAGAAAGCTATGCAGGCAGCATCGGCCTGAATGTAAAATTTGCAAGGATTATTATCTTCCTTTGCACAAGCATACTTGCAGGAAGTGTTACTGCCTTTTGCGGTCCCGTTGGTTTCATAGGAATTGCTGTTCCTCATATTGCAAGAATTATGTTCAGAACATCTGACCATAAGGTGTTAATTCCGGGAACGCTGCTGATTGGTGGCAGTGTACTGCTTTTCAGCGACATAGTAGCTCAATTGCCTGGCTCTGAGAAGGTTCTCCCGCTTAATGCCGTTACTTCGCTTATTGGAATCCCGGTTGTGATATGGGTAATTATGAATAACAGAAAATACACCGGAATTTACTGATGGACAGATCACCGGATAATATATTGACAATTGATGCACTGAAAACAGGTTTCAGGTCAGGAAGGGCTTCCCGAGTGCTTCTGAATGATTTCAGTACCTCAGTCGCACAGTGTCAGCTTATTGCAGTAATCGGGAAAAACGGTTCCGGTAAAAGCACACTGCTCAGAACAATAACCGGACTTCAGGAAGCACTTTCAGGCAGGATAATACTTGATGGTTCTGATACAATAAGTTACAGTAAAATGGAGCTTGCAAGAAAGGTAAGCTACATTTCAACAGAACCTGTACGTGTGGCGAATATGAATGTTTACGAACTGGTGTCACTGGGACGATTTCCCTATACTGATTGGACAGGCCGGATAGATCAGGCAAATCACCAGGCTATTCTCTCTGCTATTGAAAAGACAGGAATGAAGGAAATGATTTCTGTCCCGGTTGGAGAATTATCTGATGGTGAACGGCAACGAGCAATGATTGCAAGGGTTATGGCTCAGGAAACAAGGCTGATGGTTATGGATGAACCTACTGCTTTCCTTGATATAGGCAGTAAATTTGAAATTACACAACTCCTTCATGATCTTGCCAGATATGGCAACAGAACAATAATTTTTTCCACTCATGATCTTCATCTTGCAATGAATCATGCTGATAAGATATGGTTGTTAAAGAACTCAGAGCTTGTTGAAGGAGCGCCTGAAGACCTTATGCTTCAGGGAGAGTTTGATCACATCTTTGATTCATTATCAGTGAAATACGATGCAGAACAGGGAACCTTCACATTTTCAAATAAATCAGGAGGAAGTATTTATATTGAAGGGGAGGGAGTCATGCGGGGATGGACAGAAAAAGCACTGATAAGGACCGGGTATACAATTTCATATATGCAGACTGAAGAATATATTATTGTCCCTTCAGCAAAAAATACTCAGTGGAAACTAATCTCAGGCACCCGGACTGATGAATTCAATACCATTTACGAGTTGCTCAGATTTCTTAAGACTACTGCCTGAAGTATTTTCTGTAATTCTCAATAAATGATCCAATGTTCTCAACTGCCAGCTTTTTTGCAATTATTTTCTTGTTCCTGTCAAGTATGTAAACCATTGGAGTAGACTGCACATTAAAATAATAGTCAAAATGACTTGCCCTTGTTGGATCCCATCCGTTTATCCAGGTAAGCTTGTTTTCCTCGATATATTTCGACCATTTTTCCTTTTCAGCAGTTGTGCATACGGCAAATATTTCTATACCATCGCCTTTGGCTTTTTCGTACCAGTCCCTTAGCTTTGGTGTTGCCTCCCTGCAATGACCGCAATCAGGTTCCCAGAAATAAAGGATTGTAAACTCCTTTTCCACATCATATAGCGAAACAAAAATCCCTTTGTATGAATCCATCACAAGATTCTGGGCTTTTTTACCAATAAGATTTGGCCGTATGAGTTCAATCTGCTTTCGCAAATCATCCTTGAATTCTTTTGTTACCCAGTCAGCCTTTTGTGTAAGGTAGATATCGTCAGCGAGTTTAACCATAACCGCATCATGTCCCATTATTTCGCTTGTTCTGAAATGGTTGAACAGAAAAACAGATACAAACTGAAACATCTTGTAGTTGTCTTTGCACTTTGCAATTATCCTGTCAATTTCCTTATTTATTGAGTCGGGAGCCTGAATAACTACATTTGAAAAAAAGGCATTGAGCTTTGCATGAAGAATTGGTGTGCGGATGAGACGTTCATCAGTGAAACTGATATTGTCAAAGAAATGGTCCTTATTGTAATTATAATTCATCACCCATTTCAGCGAATCAGGGTTTCTGACACCTGCAGGCACAGAAAAAACAGGGATTTCAGGAGGAAGTATTGCCCTGACAAGTGTTGCGAGCATATTTCCTTTGTTTTCTGAAATTACATTATTAAGGTACTCCTTCATCTGCTTCTCCTGATCATTCTGAGCAAGTGTAAGCAGGCTGGTAGAATCTTTATTGTCCTTGCTGTTCTGAGCCCTCTTCACCAGGTTTGACATGTTTTCCTGCATCCTGCCCCAGTTCTTCTGATAAGCTACAAAAGCTGAATTTTCGTCTGATCCAGTGAATTTCAGTGTGTTGATGTAATCCTTGTAGTTGCAGCTTATACCGAAAACCTGATCTTCAGGCATAAGTATCTCAAAATATGTCCTTCCGGGCAATACTATCATATATATTCCATGTGGAAGGGCCTGGTTCCCTTTTATTACTGCCTTGCCGTTATTATCAAGCTTTGTGGTGTCCTGAATGTACTGCTTATCACCAAGATGATATGCCAGGTAAATTGTTGAATCCTTTAACCCGTTTATTGTGACACCTATTTCATAGCCTGTCTTTAACTGACTGAATATCAGTGCCGGCGAGCAGGTCAATAAAAAAAACAGAAGGGACTTTTTTAACATAATCTGCTTATTAAAAAACTCTTGCAAAATTAGTCAATGCAATTTCTCTGCCAAAATGAATGGATTTAATATTAATAAATATATTGTATTTTTGAAATATGAACAATCCGGAAAACATTAAGATCTCTCTGCTCATACCAGTATACAATTATGATATAGCAGTCCTTGTTGCAGGCATGAAGAGTGCCCTGGGTGTTGTTCCTGAATTTACGGAGATACTTATTGGCGATGATGCATCATCACCTGAATTCAGGGCAATGTATAATTCACTTGAAGGCAACGGGGTAAGGGTAATATCATCTGAAAAGAATATTGGAAGGGCAGCTACAAGGAATAAACTTGCGCTTGAAGCTTCAGGAAATTACCTGCTCTTTATCGATGCTGATATGCGTTTGCCTGGCACTGCCGAAACTTATCTGCTGAAATATATAAGTTTCCTAGGTATGGCTGATGTTCTTTGCGGCGGAATTAATTATTCCGATAATGCTCCCGGAGATCCCGACAAACTTTTGCGCTGGAAATACGGTAAGTGGAGGGAGCAGAGAAAAGCCTCAGAAAGAAACAAGCGTCCTTATTCTGACTTTTCAACCTTCAACGTTCTTATCGCCAAATCAGTGTTCTCAAGGATCCGGTTCTATGAGGAACTCAAACAATACGGTCATGAGGATACCCTGCTGAGTTTTCAGCTGAAAAATGCCGGGATAAAGATTCTTCATATTGACAATTGTCTTATCCATGAAGGCCTCGAATCAAACAGGGAATATCTCGAAAAGGTTAAACTCAGCATTGAGAACCTGAGTATGCTCTTAGACAAGGTGACTGATAAAAGCAGTTTCTGCAGTACACTTACAATGCTAAGATCATACAGGACCCTTGGATTTTTAAGATTGTCTCTTCTACTGGCAGGTATCTTTATAAGGTACAGGGAGCGTATGGAAATCGCACTGGAATCTGGTAATAAATCTAATTACTTCTTTGTTTTCTATCGCATGTGTATGTTCTGCACTTATAGGGAAATACACAGAAGAAAAAATATTATTGCAATTTTCTAAAATACTTATTATGTGTGGCTTAACATTGCGAATAGGTAAATATAAGAATATATTTATTGCCATTCGCAAGTGATCTGATGCAAATTTTATATCTCAGTTTTAATCATAGTCATATTTCCATCAGTACGCTTAACTGCTTTCAGGATAAAATCAAACCTGTCTGTCATAGTGCAGAGAAAAAAATCAGTGGGAGGTGAGAAGTCTATATTCTGCCTGTTGAAGAATCTCTTCCCTGATGTATTCCTTAAATCCATAATTTCCCTGCTGCTAGCAGGAGTTGTTCCTTCAAGTCGTGAGGCAATGAGCCTGGCACAGAGAAGATCCTCCTCTGCCGATTCTTCAGCCCTGTAACCCATTGCAACAAGAAAGACCTTATCCGGATTAATATGTTTTATGTATCTGACAATCGCTGCAGCATTTACGAAGCTTCCTGTAATAACATGTTCAGCCTTGACTGCATTTATTAAGCCCTGTGTGCCTGCAGTAGTTGTGTGTATAATTGTTCTTCCTTCAATATTTCCCTTAAGTATTTCAGTGGGACTGTTGCCAAAATCGAATCCCGGCACTTTCTTCTCCTCCCTTTCTCCGACAAGCAGTGCACCGGGATATCTTTCCCTGAGTCTGAATGCCTCTTCAACTGCTGAAGTAGCAATAATCTGTGAGGCTCCTGCATCGGCAGCATAGCATTCAACAGAAAATGCCCTGAATACATCTATTATTACTGCAAGGCCTTCGGCTCTGCCGGCACCTTCAACAAATTCACTTATCTCAATCTTCATTTATAATTCTTATGAGGAGCAAAATTAGTACAATTTAGTATATTTGGGTATAATCTATCTGTCATGGGAAATCTTGTTACATGGGTACTTGCCCAGATTAAAAGAATTAACGATGCTATCTGGCACACACCGATTTCAGAAATCTCCAAAGGAAAAACTTTCCTTATCAGGCAGGTCAGAATAATTCTTATTGCAGCAAGAGGATTCTCTGCTGACAAGGTTCAGCTCAGGGCATCAGCTCTTACATTCTATTCACTCTTATCTGTTATCCCTGTTGCCGCTATAGCTTTTGCAATAGCTAAGGGTTTTGGACTTGATAAGAATCTTGAAGATCTGATAACAAAAGAGTTTTCTTCACACCAGGAAATTCTCAACTGGCTTCTTTCAAGTGCCAGGAGCGCTCTCGAGGAAACAAGGGGAGGCTATCTGGCCGGAGTAGGTATGGTCATTCTTTTCTGGTCAGTTATGTCACTGCTCGATCATATTGAGAACTCCTTCAACCATATCTGGCAGATAAGGTCCGCAAGACCCTGGTACAGGAAATTTACAGATTATCTGACTATTATGCTTATTGCTCCGGTGTTTATCATTCTTTCTAGCAGTATGACGGTTTTCATCTCAACCTACCTTACTGAGTTCATGGAACGAGCTCCAATTCTCGATTATTTTAAACCACTTGTATCATTTACATTTAAGTTTACACCATATTTCCTCACATGGTTTGTCCTCACGATATTGTTCATGATAATGCCTAATACCAAGGTTAAATTCGTGCCGGCTCTCATTTCAGGAATAATTGCAGGAACTGCAGTTCAGCTTTTACAATATGTTTATATCGACCTTCAGTTTGGAATTACAAAACTGAGTGCAATTTATGGAAGCTTCGCCGCTGTTCCTCTTTTTATCCTGTGGTTGCAGTATACATGGCTTATTATACTTCTGGGTGCTGAGTTGTCCTTTGCCAATCAGAATATTGCCAATTATGAATTTGAATCAGGATCGCTTGATATAAGCTACTATCAGAAAAGGGCGCTTACTATGATGATAATGAATATAATAGTTAAGAAATTTGAAGTAGGTGAAAAGCCAATCAGCGCCGAAAATATTGCTGTTAATCTTAAGGTGCCTGTAAGGATTGTCAGGGATCTGCTTCAGGATCTGAGGGACGTAAACCTGGTTTCCGTTGTCCATGAAAACGAAAGGAAGGAACGCCTTTACCAGCCTGCACTTGATATCAGCAAGCTTTCAGTTAGTTATGTCCTATCGAAGATCGACAGGTTTGGCAATGAACATTTTTCAATTCAGCGTTCAAAAGAATATGAAAAAGTTGTTTCAATGCTTGATAAGTTTGACAGGATGATACATAAATCAGATTCTAACGTACTGATAAAAGACTTATAAGGTTACTTTGCCCTTGTGTTTTAAGATTTTTGCATTTCGTCCTTCAGAACAAAATCAACGAACTCTGAGTAGGAGTTCCACTCATGAAAGAAATAGTGTGGCCATGGTACTGTGATAAGCTTTGTCCCCTCAGCCTTTGTCCAGTAGTTCTGCAGGTTTTTTGCTGGGAATACCCTGTCGGAATCACTCATTACCGCATAAGTCCACTTTAAGCCAGGCTCCCTCTGCTCCATAATCCTGTTATAAAGCCAGCGGAGTTCATCATGAAGCGACTTTATTGTGCGATGGGGAACCCTTTCAGTATTTAGCAGGTATGTCTTTTTGTCGCCAAATACCCTGAGATAAAACTTCTCAATATTTTCGTCTGTTATATTATTCAGGGTTCCTTCAAATACATTGACTGGAATTCCTAATGTATCATCTGCAGGAACGGGGGTGCCGTTAACAGCTATAGTAACATCAGGTACTATCCCTGTTTTCGAAATAAGGTATTCAGCAGCCCATACACCAAGTGACCAGCCAATAAGTGTTATTCTGGCATATTTTTTGGTTTCAGGAAGCACAAGCGCTTCATCAGCAGAATAATTGTAAAACAAAATGAAATCAAATGCATCCGAGCACAAGGGGACAAACATATTTTCGTCAGTTCCCCATCCTCCAAAAAAAACTATAAGATGCGTGTTTTGTTCCCTTCTTCTTATGTAAGTCTTCATAGACTTAATTATACCCTTAGAATATTACCCTTTGTTAAATCAAAGATAAAACTATTTTGAAATTATGTGACTATCGGTTTTCAGTAATAAATTATGGTAACTTTTGAATTCATGGCCTAACCCTAAATCACTCTCCCGGGTGAGAGGGACTTTATTATGCTAAAAGGTGAAAAAGCAGACAAAAAAATAAGAGGAGGCAGGGTAGTAGTGATAATCTGGGAACGAGCCCTATTAGTGAGATAAGACCCGTGTCTACTGTCTGATAAAAGGATGAAACCATAGTAAGCTGGCGCGTTACCTCAGGTTTCTGATGTGAAAGTCAATGTCTGCAATACAATCCTGTTGATTTCACTTCTACCCTTACCAAGCTCCTCTTAATATCTTAGGGCATACGCCCAATAACAAAAATACATAATAATTCAATAAAACAAAAATTTGTGTACAGATATTATGACAAACGTATGTGGAATTATGAGAAATTAATTACTAAATTTGATGAAAACCATCATTTTCGGGGAAAATAATGGCAGCTGAGCTTGAAAATATAACTTATGGTGACGGCGGTGGATTCCATGCTTCCTACATTAACGATTCAGGAGGAATATGGCATTTACATCCGGAATTTGAACTTGTTCTGAATATTAAAGGTAATGGAACCAGAATAATTGGCGACAGCGTTGAACTTTTCGACCATTACGACATGGTACTTCTTGCAGGTGATATTCCGCATTCATGGAACTACTATAAGCCAAACGACATACTTCCCGATAAGCATGGAATTATGCTTCATTTCAGAAAAACATCACTTGGGGAAGCCTTCCTTGCTCAGCATGAATTAAGCTCACTTAACAAATTGCTGTCAGATGCTGAACGAGGATTTGTTTTTTCAGTTGAAGATGCAAAAAAAGCTGAGAAATATCTTATTCAGATGATTGATAATAAGGGATTTGATAAGGTTATTGATTTCTTCAACCTGCTCAATATTCTTATCAGATCTGAGAAGAAAACAATGCTCTGCTCCGAAAATTACAGACTTGCAAGTGATGATAACGGAAATAAGAGGATGTCGGATGTGTACTCTTTCATAAGGGAGAACTATTTTAAACCCATATCCCTTGAAAAGGTAGCCAAAATTGCCAGAATGTCTCCATTTTCATTCAGCCGGTATTTCAAAAAGAACAGTGGCGCTTGTTTTGTTGAGTACCTGAACAGGGTCAGAACAACAAAAGCCGGTTATCTGCTAAGGGAAACTGATTACCAGGTACAGGATATCGCACTTGAATGCGGTTTCGGTTCCGTTTCTAATTTCAACAAGCAATTCAGAAAAACTGAAGGTCTTTCTCCCAGGGACTACAGATCTCAGTTCAAATAACATATTGAAGATCACATTTCTGAATCTCAGTTCCAAAATTAATGCTTCAGGTTATGGGAATGACTCTGCTTGAAAAAATCCTTTCAGTTCATTCAAACGGGGAAACATTGCATCCCGGCGATATTGTTGATATTCAAATTGATTGCAGGACGGCGCGCGATTTCGGAGGTGCTAATGTCATCAAAGCCCTGACTGACAAAAACCTGAAAATAGACGATCCGTCAAAGACCATCTTTACGTTCGACTGCAACCCGACCGGCTCAGATCAGAAATATGCCGCAAACCAGCATGCCTGCCGGCAGTTTGCAAGGGAGAATAATATAAGGGTGTTTGATATTAATGAGGGAATTGGCACTCACCTGATGATAGATAATGGACTTGTGCTGCCGGGATCAACTGCAGTTTCAACTGATTCACATGCCAATATCCTTGGAGCATTGGGTGCCTTCGGTCAGGGTATGGGCGACCTCGATATAGCTGCAGCCTGGAATAAGGGTAAGGTATGGTTTAAGGTACCGCCTTCTGCAAAGCTGCACCTTGAAGGGATCTTACCGCCAGATACCTCACCAAAGGACGTGGCTCTGAACTTGCTGAATATCTTTGGTCCGGATATGCTGCTTGGCTATTCTGTTGAGATTTTTGGCAAAGCTGCTGAAAAAATGACCCTTGATGACAGAATAACAATTGCTTCTATGGCGACAGAAATGGGAGCGATTATTATATTGTTTCAGCCTGATCAGCACATTATAAACTATTGCAGCCGGAAAAGCGGAAAGTCGGTCAGCAGGATGTATCCCAACCAGGATGCAGCTTATGAAAAAATCTTTCAGGTCGATGTGAGTCAGTTCAGGCAAATGATATCAAGGCCGGGAAAACCTCATGACACTGTGCCCGCCGGTGACCTTGAGGGCATTAAGATCGACTCCGCATTCATCGGAAGCTGCACAAACGGACGAATGTCGGATATGATAGCCGCTGCAGAGATATTGAACGGGAGAAAAATCGCACCGGGAGTTATTCTTAAAATCGTGCCTGCCACTGACGCTATATGGCAACAATGCCTGCATGATGGCATTTTGGAAGTATTTAAGAAAGCAGGAGCCCTGGTATCAAATGCCGGTTGCGCCGGATGCGCTGCAGGTCAGGTGGGGCAAAACGGTCCCGGAGAAATTACTGTAAGTACAGGCAACAGGAACTTTTCCGGAAAGCAGGGCAGGGGAAGTGTATATCTTGCTTCTCCACAGATAGTTGCTGCTTCTGCTCTTGCAGGTTATATTACTACTGCCGATAAAATACCTGCCAGTCCACGGCTGTTCATTAATAAGAATAAAAACAAAATATCATCTTCTGTTCAGAAGAAGGCACAGACATTGACGAAAAAGGAAACCGTAATTGAGGGAAGGGTCTGGGTGATTCCTGTTGATAATATTGATACCGACATGATCTTTCATAACAGGTATCTGACTATTACAAATGCTTCAGAAATGGGCCAGTACACATTCGACAACCTTGCAGGCTACGAGGATTTTGCGCGAAAAGTCAGAAAAGGTGACATAATCCTGACCGGCAGGAACTTTGGATGCGGAAGTTCCAGGCAGCAGGCAGTTGATTGTTTCCTGGCTCTTGGAATACAGGCAATAATTGCCGGATCATTCGGGGCTATTTATGAGCGCAATGCCATAAATGCAGCTCTGCCTGTTCTTGTAACAAATACAATTGACTTCTCAGTTATTGAAAACGGAGAGATGGCTACTGTCGATTTTCTTTCAGGCAGAATAACTTTAAGTAATGCAGGTATAGAATTTTTTGCTGAACCTTTCTCAGATGTACAGTATGAAATATATTGCCGGGGCGGGCTACTTTAGCAAAATGTGACATTTATTAATCTGTTAATGCTGATAAGATGAGCACAGTAAGAAAAAAGACCTTTGCAGAGAAAATTTTCGGGGCTGCTGCCGGGACAATAGTGTTTGCAAGACCTGATCTTATTCTTACTCACGACAATACAGCCAGCATCAGCAAAACTTTCAGCAAGATGGGAGGAGAAAAAGTATTCTCTGCTGATCAGCTGCTTGTTGTTCTTGATCATAACGCTCCTCCTGCTGACTCAAAGTTATCAACACAATATCAGGAAATACGTGATTTCGTTGCAATGCAGAAGATTTCAGGATTTCATGATGCAGGAAATGGAATTTGCCATCAGCTTATGGCTGAACATGCACGGCCGGGGATGCTTATAGTTGGCAGCGACAGCCATACAACCACTGCAGGTGCGTTTAATGCTTTTGCTGCAGGTATAGACAGAACTGAAGCCGCTGGTATATGGAAAAAAGGGGAAACATGGTTCAGAGTGCCGCTTTCAATGAAAATAAACCTGAAAGGAGCACTTCCGCAAATGGTTTCTTCAAAAGATCTGGCATTATGGATAATAGGCATAATTGGTTCTGACGGAGCAAACTATCTGTCTGTTGAATTCCATGGTGAAGGTCTTGAAAATCTGGGTATTTCCGACAGGATGGTACTTGCCAATATGGCATCGGAAATGGGAGCTAAAAACGCAGTTTTCCCTCCTGACAGTGTGCTGTCTGCATTTTACGGTAAAGAGACTGAAGGACTATGGGCAGATAAAGGCGCTAATTATATGGCTGAAATTGAGGTTGATATGAAAGAGGTGTTTCCTGTTCTTGCTGCTCCGCATCATGTTGACAATATTGTATCTGTTGCTGACCGGAAGGGAGTGAAAGTTCAGGAAGGACTTATCGGCACCTGCACAAACGGAAGGATTGAGGACTTGCGTATTGCAGCTTCAATTCTCAGAGGCAGGAAAATTTTCCCCGGATTCCAGCTCAATGTAATTCCTGCATCAAGGAAAATATTTCTCCAGGCAATTGACGAAGGAATTATTTCAGACCTTATAAATGCAGGAGCAAATATCCTTACACCTTCATGTGGTCCCTGTCTGGGTACAGGTCAGGGGATACCTGCCGACGGGCATACGGTAATTTCTACAGCTAACCGCAATTTTGCAGGCAGGATGGGAAATAAAAATGCATCAATCTATCTTGCCTCGCCTGCAACTGTTGCAGCGTCAGCCTTGCTCGGAGAAATAACAGATCCCAGGATGTACCCCGGATCAGAAATATTCATCCATAAAAAATCAATCTCTGAAGTTTTCAGGATCAATCCTGAGGAGCCAAGGCAGATAAACTCAGTATGGGATTATTCTGATGTTGATAATCTAAATACTGATCTTATGTTTGCAGGGAAGCATACATATAATATATTAAGTACTGACAGTGCCGGCATACTGGAGCATCTATTTGAGGATTTTGATCCTGTATTCAGGAAAAACGCAAGATCTGGTGACCTTATAATTGCAGGGGAAAACTTCGGTTGCGGCAGTTCACGTGAACATCCGGCAGTGGGGCTTGTTCATGCAGGAATTCAGGCAGTAATAGTAAAATCTGTCAACAGGATCTTCTTCAGGTCATCAATTAACCAGGGCTTGTTGCTTCTTGTTTGCCCGGAAGCCGTGGAAGAGTACAGAAGAGGAGCAACAGTTTCAGTTGATCTCTCAAAAAGCTGCATATCAATTGATTCAAAGATTTTTAGTTTTGAACCTCTTCCCGAAAAACTAAAACAGATCATAGATAACAAAGGCCTTGTGAACTTTCTTAAAAAGACTTAGACATGCTAAGTGTATCTTGTTTTTGAAGCAAATATTAATTCAAATTGCATTAATTGAAAAAAAATGTATTTTTGCAGCCGTAAAATGGTTCCGTAGCTCAGCTGGATAGAGCAACAGCCTTCTAAGCTGTGGGTCGGGCGTTCGAATCGCCCCGGAATCACGAAAGGGATGTCTTAAAAGGACTCCCTTTTTGTTTAGTTGTAACCCAGAAGCGACAGAAATCCTTCACTCAGAAACCTGATTGCCGGCCCTATAGGAAGAAAATTGATCTTTGTTATTACTGTAGCCAGTATGAGCGCAAGAAAAAGGTAAGATCCGTATTTATATAGATTATCATAGAACACGGGGTATCGCCTTAACTGATTAAGCAGAAGATGCGAACCATCAAGTGGAGGCAGGGGGATGAGATTAAAAATGAATAGGCCCCAATTTATATTAATGGAATACCATAAAATATCCGCTACGAAAATAGTCATGGAATTTCTGTAGCCTGTTATACCGGCGAAAAATATAGCAAAAAAAACGGACAATATCATCGCTGTCAGGGCATTTGACAGAGGCCCTGCAACAGCAATTTTCATTACGTCATATTTTGGATTCCTCAGTCTTGATTCATCAAACTGAACAGGTTTCGCCCATCCGAATCCTGCCACAATAAGCATCAGGAAACCAAGAAAATCAATATGCTTCAACGGATTCAGTGTAACCCGGCCCTGCTCTTTTGATGTTGAATCACCGCATCTGTGGGCCATCCAGGCATGACAGAATTCATGCACAGTCAAACCGATTATTATACCGGGTAGAAACTTAAGTATTCTTATAAGATCAAAATTTTCCATGTGCAATTATACTAATCCTTTTCCCTTCTGAGTCTTGAATCAAGAAATTTATAGGCTTCAATCCTTATCTCCCTTGGAAAATCATGCTTTGAATCAGGCGTCATAAGTACAAGGTCTTTTGATTTTCCTGCCAGCTTGTAAATTAATCCTGCTTCCTTCACACAGTCTTTTACCCCTGAATTATCAAAATTACTGTCATTAACAGGGGCATTTATAAAAACTGCCCTGGGCGCAATGGCAGCCAGAACTTCCGGAAAATCAAATGGCATTTTTGATGGATCCTTTGAATATACTGTGGCTATCTTCGGCATATAACCCTTGTGGCTCCATCCTGTGAGGTCGCCATTGTAATATTTTCTGAATGATGTGAAACCACAGCTTGTAACTACTGCACTTATCCTGGTGTCAAAGGCTGCAACAAACAATGAATTATGGCCGCCAAGTGAATGTCCAATGCATCCTATCCTTTCAGGATCGACCTGCTCAACAGATTGCAGAATGTCAACAGCCTGCATGTGATTGATTACCCCTTTCATTGTAGCACTCTGATAACCTGCAGAATACGGATCAAATTTATATTCTCCGAAATTAGGATAGTCAGGAGCAATAGTTACATAACCTTTAAGGGCGAGTTCATAAGCATAATGCAGGTTCTCACTGCCTCCCAGACCTGCCGGTTCGTCTTTCCCAATCGGAGTTGTCTGATGCAGGCAAAGTATACCGGGTACTTTTTTCTCCAGATATTCAGGAATAAATAGGTAGGCAGGGACCGTATCACTGTCCCGGGTTGAATAAGTGATCCTTATCCTTTTTACGCCAGTGTATATTGTATCATCAAGTGCCAGATAAGAACATTTTTTGATCCTGGCCGGAATTGCTCCCATAACAGCCTGCATGCTGTCAAGAATCTGGTTCCGCTTTATTTCAAGGTCATTTTCATTTTTTACCCTGGCTTTCTCATTATTTTCTTTTTCATATATAAGTAAACTGCTTTCCGGTGAATTACAGGAGCAAAAAACAGAGAAAACAAACAGAACAGTTAATATACTCCTGTTATTCAGACACTTGAATTGTTTCATTGTTTTAAGACTTTTGATTTCAGTTCTGCAATAATTCCTTCATGGCCAGCCATTACAGGGAAATTGTGCTCAGGGGTATCGGAGCTGAAGAAGTATTCAACATCTTTTCCGCTTATATCTTTCATAGTTCCTCCAGCCTCAGAGATGATCAGCTCCAGAGGTGCAATATCCCATATACGGGTAAAGAGATTGATGCAGGCTCCGAACTTTCCTTCAGCCACGTTAAGAAAATCAAAAAGGCAGTTTGTGGCCCTTATGTTTCTTGCCGAGAGAACAAGGTTTCTGTAAATTGAAAGACTTTTCTCAAGTTCCTGCTCATCGTCTGTGTAATCCACTGCAAAGGCTACAAGTGAATTCCTTAGCGTCTTGGTTCTGTCAAGCTCAAATACTGCACCGTTTCGGGTTACACCTTTTCCCCGTTCAGCAATGAACAGCTGGTCTGTTATGGGTAGATATGCTCCACCCAGTACCGGTGAATTTCCTTTAAAAAGTGCAATCAGCACGCCGAACCATGGAATGGCAGAGGCAAAGTTTGAAGTTCCGTCAAGAGGATCGATGACCCATGTGAATTCTGATCCTTTATCAATAAATCCACCTTCTTCCGACAGGATATTGTGATCAGGATATCTGCCGGAAATAATTCCGGTAATCAGCCTGTCATTCCTGAGGTCAACCTGAGTGACAATACTGCTCTGTGATTCTTTCTGCTTCGACTCTATCTGCGTACCGAAAGCTTTTAGCAGTTCATTTCCTGCTTCCCTGAGGGCCATGACAAGTGTCTCTTTCATTTTTTATTTTTTGAACTGCAAGATACTAAAAATACAGGGCAGTAATTTTGCAGAATTGCGGTACCTTTGGCGTATAAACCAATAAATGCTTTCTTTAAGATCTTAATTTGAAAAAAAGCTGGATAAAATGAGTCTGATAAAAAGAACATTGGCAATTATTGCGGCAATTGTTTTGTTTGGTACAGGAACTGTTTCCGCACAGGCCACAAATGATACTGTTGTCTACCTTATTACCTGTAATCCGGGTACTGAAACCTACTCGATATATGGTCACAGCGCTCTGAGGATTATCGATAATGTTAATAAAACCGATCAGGTCTACAACTGGGGAGGATTTGATTTCAGTACCCCGAATTTTGCATGGAAATTTGCACTGGGGAGTCTCGACTATATGCTCAATACAGAACAGATGGATGATTTTCTGAGGACTTACTTATATGAAAGAAGGGCAGTTTATTCACAGAGAATAAACCTTCAGCCCGATGAGATAAGGACTCTTATGACTCTGATTTCGATAAACCTCCGGCCTGAAAATGTGAGATACAGGTACGATTTTTTCTATGACGACTGCTCTACAAGGATCCGTGATCTGATTGAAAAGTCACTTGGAAATAAACTATTATATCCCCCTGAAGAAACTATTGAACATTTTACTTTCAGGGATCTTACAGGAAAATATCAGGCACAGTATCCATGGCTGAGGTTCGGTATTGATCTGCTTATGGGATTGCCCGGTGATAAAACTGCCTCATTCAGGGAGATGATGTTTCTTCCTGTTGATATGCAGAATGGACTGTCAGAAACACTTGTTAAACGGGAAGGCAAGATGGTGCCATTGCTTTCGAATCCTGAAATACTTCTTGATTTTGAGCTGCCTGAAGCCAAAGGAAGTCGTTTATTGGCCCCTGAGAATGTTTTTTCTGCTGTTCTCATTATACTGATTATTATAATACCCCTTTTAAAGAACAGGAAAATTGTCAATGGCATTGATATTGGAATATTTCTTATCGCATCAGCTCTGGCTGTTTTGATAATCTTCTTGTCCTTATTTACAGGACATCAGCAAATGAAGTTTAATCTTAATATCTTATGGCTTAATCCGATTCTTATACTTTGCCTTATTCAGCTGATACTTAACAGGTCCGGAATTATCTGGTTCAGGATTGTTTTCTTTATCTCAATCATTTTCCTTGTGGTTCATTTCCTTCTGCCACAGGACTTTAATCCTGGTGTTCTTCCCCTGACTCTGATAATTGCCTACAGGAGCTCAGCCCGATCGGCATTTTCATGGAATCCTTTTACACTGAAATGAAACCAATTCATTTAACTAAAATTTAACACTGATTAACAATACCTTATTTATATCTGTATTTTTTTTGCATCTGGTTTTGTAAATTGATTTAAATGACTATCAGGAATGATGCAAATAAACTCATTGATTTTCTTCGTTTACCCCGGCCCCAAGGGGAGCGAAGAAAATCAATTGGCTCCCCTTGGGGATGGGGTAAAACAATTGATTTTCAAACATCTTTTACATTCCTGATACTCAAATTAATTTATATTGTATAAATCATCAACGTTTATTTATATTTGAAATATCTAAATTTTAAACAGATGGAGCAAACCGCAGATATCAGATTGCTGAATGAAAAAATAGAAAGGGAAAGTTCATTTGTCGATCTGATAAGGATGGAAATGAACAAGGTAATTGTCGGTCAGAAGCACCTGACAGACAGCCTTATGATAGGTCTTCTTGCGAACGGCCATATTCTTCTTGAAGGCGTCCCCGGCCTGGCTAAAACACTTGCTATTAAGTCACTTGCTTCAGTTATTGATGCTAAGTTCAGCAGGATACAATTTACTCCTGATCTTTTGCCGGCAGACCTTATAGGCACAATGATTTACAGTCAGAAAAAGGAGGAATTCATTGTTAAGAAGGGACCTGTATTTGCCAACTTCATCCTTGCCGATGAAATAAACAGGTCACCTGCAAAAGTGCAGAGCGCTCTCCTTGAAGCAATGCAGGAAAGGCAAATAACAATAGGGGAATCAACATTTAAGCTCGATGAACCCTTCCTTGTTCTTGCAACCCAGAATCCCATTGAGCAGGAAGGAACATATCCTTTGCCCGAAGCGCAGGTCGACAGATTCCTTATGAAAGTGCTTATTGATTATCCCACTTTAGACGAGGAGAAGCTTATTGTCCGCGAAAACCTGTCAAAGGAATTCCCAAAACCAAACACAGTGCTGAAAACTGATGACATTATCAGGGCAAGAAATGTTGTCAGGGAAGTCTATATGGATGAGAAAATTGAGAATTATATTCTGAATATAGTTTTTGCAAGCAGAAAACCTGAAACATACGGACTGACTTCATATAAGAACATGATAGCTTACGGGGCATCGCCCAGAGCATCAATAAACCTGGCACTTGCTGCAAAGGCCCTTGCTTTTATAAAGAGAAGAGGCTATGTAATTCCGGAGGATGTAAGAGTTATATGCCCTGATGTAATGAGGCACAGGATTGGTCTGACCTATGAGGCTGAAGCCGAAGATGTTACCCAGGATCACATAATTTCAGAAATTCTAAATGCGGTTGAAGTTCCGTAAACAATAAATATGAAATCCTTCGCTTTCTCTGTTTTATTTTATCTGATCGTTTTTGGAGCTGCCAGTCAGAATCTTGTCGGGTACACTTCAGGGGAGATAGTTGCATATATGAAAGCAAAGAAGATAGATATGAACCGTGAAAATGTCACAAACAGTACTTTCAGATATCTTAAATACTCTGACAAATATGATACTGAGACAGTATTGTTTTTCCTTAATCCGGATTCAGTTTGCAGAAGCGTAAGGATAGTATACAACAACAGTATTAAAAGTTCAAAAATCAGAGAACTTGATTCAATGTATTCCAGAACAGGGGAGAAGGCCTGGAAAGATATGCAAAAGGGTAAAAACTATATTGTAAAACTGTCGGAAGACGATTACTCCTTCTCAGTCACAATTGAACCTGAAAAATAATCTGCAGAGTTGTGGAAGCTACAGAATTATTAAAGAAAGTCCGCAGGATTGAAATCAAAACCAGGGGATTGAGCCGGCATATTTTTGCCGGTGAGTACCACAGCGCTTTTAAGGGCAGGGGTATTGCTTTCAGCGAAGTAAGGGCATATCAGTACGGTGATGACATAAGGAGTATTGACTGGAATGTTACAGCCAGGTTCAATCAGCCTTATGTAAAGATCTTCGAGGAAGAAAGGGAACTCACCGTCATGCTTCTTATCGATGTGAGCGGATCAGGCGACTTTGGAACAAGGGGATCGTTCAAGCGTGAACTGATGACAGAAATTGCCGCTGTCCTATCATTCTCTGCAATATTTAATAATGACAAGATAGGGGTGATATTTTTCTCTGACAGGATCGAAAAAACAATCCACCCTAAAAAAGGCAGAAAACATATCCTCAGAATAATCCGCGAACTCCTTGATTTTCGCTCCGGAAGCCGGAAAACAAATCTCAATGATCCTCTGAGGTACCTTACAAATATTATAAAGAAAAGATGTACTGCCTTTATTATCCCTGATTTTGAAGAGTCGCTTAAAATAGCTTCAAACAAACATGATATAGTTGCTTTAAAGGTTTTTGACAAGGCAGAGAATGAATTGCCTGATCTTGGAATGGTAAAAGTTGAAGATGCTGAGTCGGGCGCAGAAAAGTGGATTGACACTTCCTCAGCCAAAGCCAGGTCTGCCTATAATTCATGGTGGAACAATCATGTTGAAAGTATAAGGAATACCTTCATAAAATGCGGGGTTGACTATACCGAACTCAGAACTGACCTTGACTATGTTAAGCCCTTGATAAAACTATTCAAAAAAAGATAGACAGGATGAAGAGGATGATAGTTTATATACTTTTTCTGATAGGTTTTTACAGCTCTTCACCAGGGCAGGACATCAGGGTTTCTGCTTCCTTTGATACATCCAGGATCTTTATAGGAGACCAGCTTAAATACTCCCTTTCTATTGAACAACCTGATAATGTAATACTTAACCTTCCAGTATTTAAAGACACACTGGTTAAAAATATTGAAATCATATCAGGTCCTGTTACAGATACCGTAAAGAATGAAAAAGGAACGCTTATAATAAAACAGGAATACCTTATAACATCTTTTGATTCAGGGAGATATCAAGTCTGGCCGGTATTTGCAGAACTGAAAGGACCGGATGGAATAAAACGATTTTATTCCGATTACTCTTACCTTGAAGTGCTGCGTCCTGATATAGCGCCAGCTGACACTACCTTGAAAATTTATGATATTATTTCTCCGTACAGGGCTCCGGTTACAATCGGGGAAATACTTCCATGGGTTCTCGGACTAATCGCTGCCATAGTGATTGCTTATTTTGCAATAAGATACATTAAGAAACTAAGGAAAGAGCCATCTGAAACCGAAATAATCGTGCTTAAAGATCCTGCACATGTAATAGCATTGCGGGAACTTGAGCTGTTAAAGGAACTCAGGTTATGGCAAAAAGGTGAGGTTAAGCAATACTATTCAAGCCTTACTGAAATTCTGAGAAAATATCTCGAAAACAGATTCAGTGTATTTTCTCTTGAACTTACAACTTCTGAAACCCTTGACGCTTTGCTGAAAACAGGATTCAGAAAGGACAAAAGTTATGAGAACCTGAAAACTGTTCTTTCAGGTGCAGATATGGTGAAGTTTGCAAAGCATAATCCGGAACCTACTGAGAATGAAGCATATTTTCAGACAGCCTGGGATTTTATTATTGAGACAAAAATGGAGGAAGAGCCTGAAGCTGTCAAATCTCCTGATGAGAAAGGAGGGGACTCATGAGAGGAATAACCTTTGCCGAACCATTATTCCTGTGGCTGCTGTTGCTTGTACCTGCTGCAGTTGCCTTTTATATTTTCAAACAGCATAAGGCAAATGCTTCACTTCGCTTTCCGGGACTGACTCCTTTTGAATCATTGCAACCAACATTCAGGCATTATTTAAGACATATTCTGTTTGCTTTCAGGATTATAGCTATAGGACTGCTCATAATTGTGCTTGCAAGGCCACAGGCCACGAACAGCTTTCAGGATGTATCAACTGAAGGTATCGATATTGTTCTGACAATGGACATATCAGGCAGCATGCTTGCACGCGATTTTAAACCTGACAGGCTGGAAGCTTCAAAAAATGTAGCCACTGAGTTTATTACAGGCAGACCTTACGACAGAATCGGCCTTGTCGTGTTCAGTGGTGAAAGCTTTACACAGTGCCCGCTTACAACAGATCATGCAGTCCTGATAAACCTTCTTCGTGATATAGAAAGCGGAATGATAGAAGATGGTACAGCAATTGGCAACGGGCTTGCAACAGCAGTAAACCGTATTAAGGACTCTGATGCGAAAAGCCGCGTTATCATTCTTCTCACTGATGGTGTAAACAACAGGGGAGATATAGCTCCGGCAACTGCAGCAGAGATTGCAAAGACTTATGGTATAAGGGTTTATACTATCGGAGTCGGAACAAAGGGACTCGCTCCTTATCCCGTACAAACACCTTTTGGACTGCAATATCAGAACATGCCTGTTGAAATTGATGAAGACATCCTTAAGGAGATCTCTCAGTTAACAGGAGGAATGTATTTCAGGGCAACTGACAATGATAAGCTTATTCAGGTTTACAGGGAAATAGACAAGCTTGAGAAATCGAAAATTGATGTAAGACAGTTCAGCAAAAAGGAAGAACGCTACATTCTGCCTGCGCTTATTGCCTTCATACTCGTAGTCCTGGAAGTAAGCCTGAGAAATACTTTAATGAGAAATCTGACTTAATATACTGGCTGTTATGCAACTATTCAGATTTGCCAATCCCGGATTCCTTTATCTGCTGCTATTACTGCCGATATTGTTGGCAATGTATATCTACCATGACTACAGGAGAAAGAGCAGTTTAAAAAGATTTGGCGATAAGGTTTTCATAACAAGGCTTTTGCCGGAATATTCCGGAATCAGGCCTTTAATAAAAATAATTCTCCTTATGACTGGTATTGTCTTTGGTACAATTATGCTTGCAAGGCCACAGTTCGGATCAAAGATAGAAGATGTTAAGAAACAGGGTGTTGAAGTTATTATTGCCCTTGATGTAAGTAATTCAATGCTTGCAGAAGACATACAGCCGAACAGGCTTACCCGGGCAAAACAGGCAATCTCAAGACTTGTTGATGACCTTGATAATGATAAAATAGGGCTCATAGTTTTTGCCGGTGATGCCTATACCCAGATTCCTGTCACAACTGACTATGTTTCGGCAAAAATGTTTCTTTCATCCATAAGCCCTGAAATGGTTCCGAAACAAGGGACTTCAATAGGCGCTGCAATTTCCCTGGGTATCAGGTCGTTCACGCCCGGAGAGGATAAGAGTAAAGCTATGATTATAATCACTGATGGAGAAAACCATGAGGACGATCCGGTGGCTGCAGCAGATGAAGCTTCAAAAGCTGGAATTATAATCCATACTATCGGGATCGGATCAGAACAGGGCGTTCCTGTTCCTGTTTTATCCGGAGGGAAAAAGGATTTCCTGAAAGATATTGAAGGAAATACTGTAATAACAAAACTTGATGAAGAAATCCTGAAGAAAACGGCTATCGCAGCCAGGGGAAGCTACGTCAGGGCAAATAATTCAAACATTGGCCTTGATGAGATTTATAATGAAATAAAAAAGATGAAAAAGCAGGAGCTTGAAAGCACAATGTATACAGAATATAACGATCAATTTCAGATATTTGCCGGAGTGTTTCTATTTCTGTTGATAATTGAATTTGTAATTATGGATAGAAAAAACCGCAAACTGGCTGATATAAGGTTATTCAGATTTAAAGTCTAAGTGAATTCCTATGATGAAGACCGTATTGTCAAATAAGAAAATCTCTTCAGGCAGGTCAGTTCTGATGCTTTTGGTCCTTTTTACACTTTCATTACCTGTATTTTCCCAGGCAGACAAAAAATTTATACGAAAGGGGAACAGGGAGTATAACAAGGATAAATTCAGTGAATCAGAGGTTTCATACAGAAAGGCAGTTGACAATAACAGGCGATCTCCTGATGCAGTATTCAATATAGGTGATGCCCTGTATAAACAACAGAAGTACGAAGAAGCTGCAAAGCATTTCAACGAAAATATAAGCATGAATGATGATGCTGAAAGGAAGGCTGCCGGAATGTACAATCTGGGAAACTCACTTCTGCAGGCCAATAAGGTAAAGGAAAGCATTGACGCTTACAAAAACTCGTTGAAGCTTAAACCGGATAATATAGCCGCCAAGTATAATCTTGCGTATGCACAGGACCTGCTGAAAAAACAGGAAGAACAAAAACAGCAGGAGCAGCAGGAACAGAATAAGGAGAATGATGACAAAAAGAATGATCAGAATAAGCAGAATGATGATAAGAACCAGGATCAGAAGGATAATAAAGAACAGCAGCAGCAGCAACAACAACAACAGAAAAAGCAGGATCAGTCTATTTCAAAGGAAGATGCACAGCGCCTTCTGAATGCCCTGGCAAATGATGAAAAGAATGTTCAGGAAAAAGTAAAACTTGCAAAAGCTGCCCGCGAAAGAAAGCAGACTGTAAAAAACTGGTAATAAGGGAATATGATGAAAAAATATATATACCAGGTAATAATTTTTCTGGCCTTTACTGCAACAATAATTGCACAGGATGTAACTGTTAAGGTTCAGTATCCTTCAGTTGTAACCACAGGCCAGCAGTTCAGTGTAATCTGGACTGTAAATTCGGGTGGTGGTGAATTTGAAGCCCCTTCATTTTCACCATTTTATAAACTTATGGGCCCCCAGACTTCCTATAATTCCAGCACACAGATCATAAACGGGAAGATGTCACATTCTACAACCTATACATATATATATTATCTGCAGGCTGTAAATGAGGGAAAATTCACTCTGGGTCCGGCTGCTTTCACACTCAAGAATAAGACATATTACTCTGATTCATTGCAAATTGAAGTGGTAGGTGATGGCTCGCAGAAACAGGCAGCTTCAGGAAACAGAAAAGGTGAACAGGATGTCGAAACAGGAGGGAAGGATATCTTCGTGAACCTTCTTGTCAGCAGAAAGGAAGTATACCTGGGGGAACCGGTAACTGCCACGGTAAAAATTTATACACGAATTAACATCTCAGGATTAAATGAAATAAAATTCCCACAGTTCACTGGATTCCTGAAGTCAGATCTTGATACTCCGCCACTTACATCACTGAACCAGGAGAATTTAAATGGAACAATTTATGGCACCGGTGTAGTTCAGCAATTTCTTCTGTACCCGCAGAAAACAGGTGAAATTATTATCGACCCTGTGCAGCTTACAGTACTTATACAGCAAAAATCAGGTCAGTCTGACCCTTTCTTCGGTGACTTTTTTGCCTCTTACCAGAATGTACCCAGGATGGTTGCGAGCCAGCCCGTTAAGATTAAAGTGAATTCCCTGCCTGGCAACCAGCCAGAAAATTATTCAGGCATCGTAGGAAAGCTTGATATTAAATCTTCAATAAATAAGGATAGTGTTAATGTAAATGATGCGGTAAACTTTAAAATAACAATTTCAGGATCCGGAAACCTCAAGGTCGCAGCAGTCCCGGAATTGAAATTGTCTCCGGATATTGAAGTATATGATCCCAAGACTTCTGAGGATATCAAGAACGGACTAAACGGAACAACAGGGACCAAAACATTTGAATTCCTTCTCATTCCAAGGCATTATGGGGAATTTTCTATACCTCCTGTTACTTATGCATATTTCAATTCTTCAACCGGAAGGTACGAGGAGCTGAAAACGCCTGCCTATAGTTTTTATGCAAGAAAAGGAACTGGTACCGACAATTCTGATGGCATTACCGTGTATGGAGGAGTTTCCAAAGAGGATGTTAAGTATCTCGGCAAAGATATTCGGTTTATTAAATCAGAATCAGGTAAGCTCAATAAAGTTCAGACACTGCTTGTTTCAAAGAGAATTTATTACAGCAGTTTCATCGCCGCCCTGTTTATCTTCCTTACAGTTCTTTTCATCAGAAGAGAACATGTTCGGAGGAATGCTGATCTGTCAAAAGTACGCAACAGAAAAGCAGGAAAGGTTGCCTCAAAAAGACTCAGGGAGGCAGCCGTTTGCCTTAAAAATAACCAGACAGACAAGTTCTATGAAGAAATACTGAAGGCATTATGGGGCTACCTTAGCGACAAACTGAGTATCCCTGTGGCGGAAATGACCAGGAGCAGGATTGTTATGTCACTTTCAGAAAAAGGTGTTGATGAACAAACAATTGCTGAGCTGAACCAGATACTTGATACCTGTGAATTTGCACGTTTCGCTCCAACATCTTCAGAAACCCAGGCTGCCTCTCTTTATGAAGAAGCATCAGGGTTTATAGGAAAAGTTGAAAATTCAATATCATGAAAATGAGAAAAGTTACCAGGCTGCTTATATTGATATTTTTATTGTTCACACCTTTGATTACTATCGTGTCACAGGAACAGACTGCTGATAAATTCGGAAAGGGTGTAAGTATGTATACTGCTGGTGATTACCAGGGAGCTCTGACAGTATGGAATGATATTTATAATACCGGCTACAGGTCTGCTGAACTAAATTATAACCTGGGAAATGCATATTTCAAGATCCAGAATATACCTGCAGCTATTTTGTTCTTCGAACGTGCTTTACTGCTTGATCCTGCAAATGAGGATATTAACTACAATTTACAGATAGCCAGATCATTAACTGTCGACAGGTTTCAGGAGATACCGGAATTATTCTTCATTAAATGGTATGATTTTGTTGCGCTTTTGTTATCCTCGGATACCTGGGCAGTACTTGGTATAATTGCCTTCTTTATCTGCTTAGCATCAGTCTCGCTTTACATTTATTCAAGCCGGTATACATCGAAGGTGGCAGGATTCTGGGCAGGTGTCTTCTTCTTGCTGTTCTCAATAACTTCAGTATCATTGAGCATCAGCAACCGGAATCAGGTGTACAATAGCGGCAAGGCAATAATATTCAGTCCTGCAGTCAGCGGGAAAAGCTCACCTGATGCAAGCGGAACCGATTTATTTGTTCTTCATGAAGGTACTAAGGTCACAATTGAAGATGAAGTCGGTGACTGGTACGAAATAAGACTTTCAGACGGGAATAAAGGATGGATAACAGCAAATAGTCTCAGCATTATCTAGTCCGGATGCAACTTATTTTGTAACTTTATTGTCTGATTATCAAAGTCCGAGATTAGAGCCTTATGAAGAAATACATTTTACTTGCACTTTTCCTTGCTGCGGCTATTGCCTGCAAAAAAACCGAGTTTGAGCCTGAGGGGCCTACTGATGTCAGAATAAGAAACCTGACAACTTATGCCTTGTATGACCTGACTGTAGATATTGACAGCGTTGCAAACTATGGTAACCTTGATGCACAATCAACTTCAGCCTATATCAGGTTCAAGAAAGCCTATCCTAAGGCAACTATCTCTGCCAAAATAAACAAAGGCGGAACACTTACTACTTACTCAACTGAAAAATTCGATTATACCTATATGCAATATATGGGTCAGATGAAGATCACTTATGAAATATTTGTCCCTCAGGCTGACCAGAATGTATTCGAGGTAAAAGTTGTCCCTGATGAGCCTCTGATTCTCGAATAATTTGCCTCTCTCAGTTTTAAGCTGATAATATTTTCATTAAATTGATACATTTGTCATATACACCCGGCAAATGGATGAATTTATAACTGTATGTCCGAGAAATTGTTACAGCACCTGTACATTCAAAGTTCAGGTTGAAAACAACACAATCAGGCGTATCTTACCATATAGCGGGAACAGAGCAACACCCGAAGGCCCATGCATAAAGGGCTTGTCGTATATTGAACGATCATCTTCACCTGCAAGAATTATAAATCCTCTTATCAGAACAAGCAGGGGAACTTTTGAAAAAATCCCAAAAGCAGAAGCACTTGATATTGTTAGCAGCAAGCTGAGTTCACTGAAAGAAAAATATGGTCCTCACAGCATCCTGTGGTACAGGGGCAGTGGCATGTCGGGACTTACAAATGAAATAGGTTCTGCATTCTGGAAGGCCTTCGGAGGAGCTACAACTACTTATGGTAATCTCTGCTGGCCTGCAGGACTGGAAGCTGTAAGGCTCACACTTGGAACAGTTAAGCACAATGTACCGTGGGATCTTCCGAATGCCCGGACAATAATTATCTGGGGAAAGAACCCTGCTGAGACAAATATCCAGGAAGTGCCTTTTATTGCAGAAGCCAGAAGATCCGGTGCCCGGATAGTGTCAATTGATCCTCTGAGAACACCTACTGCTGATAAAAGTGATATTCTTTACAGGATAAAACCAGGGACAGATGCTGCACTGGCTCTTGCAATTTCCAGGATACTTATTGACAATAACCTGATCGACAAGGTTTTTATTGAAAAATACGTCAGGGGATATGAGCAATTCCGGCATTCTCTTACAATTACTCCCGGAGAAGCAGAGAAGATAACCGGTATTCCAGAAAATGAAATCAACAGACTGGCTCAAATAATAGGGACCGGAGCACCTGTTACCTTTCTGCCAGGTTACGGGCTTCAGCGACATCTTAACGGCGGACAGACAATTCGCTGTATTTTAGCCCTGGCTGTTTTAACAGGCAATATAGGCAAACCCGGTGCAGGATTTAACTATGCCAATCTCCAGAGCTACGTCTTCGATACAATAAAAGAGCCTGAATCATATTATCCTGATAATGAAACTGATATACCTTTCAGACGTTCTCTTTCAATGGCAGGTCTGGGTAAAGACATGCTCAAAATAAAAGACCCTGAACTGAAAGGTGCCTTGGTTGAAAGAGGCAATCCGTTCCTGCAGTCACCCGACTCAACACTGGTGAAACAGGCATTCAGAAATCTTGAATTCAAGGTTGTCATTGATCAGTTCATGACTGATACAGCAGAGTCAGCTGATATTATTCTTCCTGCAAAAAACATGTTTGAACAATCGGATATTGTCGGATCTTACTGGTCTCCTTATGTGCAGTTCAAACCAAAAGTCCTAGAGCCTCCTGATAATGTTATTCCGGAATCAGAGATTTATTATGAGCTTTCCGAGCGGCTTGGACTTAAGATCCCTGCTGAACAAATTCCTCTACCCGGAAACGAAAATATCGAACACTGGCTTGAAAAGAGAATAAACGGATATACTCAACTCAGGCTTGATGACCTGAGGAATGGGCCTGTACCTGCCCCCGGACTACAGGAGATAGCTTTTTCTGATTTAAATTTTAAGACACGTTCCGGCAAAATAGAATTGTTTTCAGAGGAGGCAAAAGAAAAATGGAAAGTTTTAGCCCTGCCTGAGTATGTTCCCATCGTTTACGGCTCTTATTCAGAGAAATATCCACTTGTTCTGCTTACACCGAATGCCGGAAACAGAATACACTCTCAGTTCGGCAACCTTGAGGTAATTAAGGAGAACTCCGATAAACCTGCTGTATTGTTTTCCGCTGCAGATGCCACAAGAAGGAAGATATATGATGGCTGCAGAATAAGGCTTTTTAATGACCGGGGTGAAATATTTTCGACAGCAAAGATCTCTGAAAGAATACCTGAAGGGACAGTGGTTCTGTATAATGGGATCTGGCTGAATGAAGGAGGAGGGGGAAACTTCCTGATTGAAGGGAGAATGACTGATATGGGCTATGGATCAGCATTTCATGATAACAGGGTAGAAGCTGAACAGGCAGTGCTATGAAAGGTAAAGGATTTATATTCAACCAGGAACTATGTGTAAACTGCAAGGCATGCATTGCAGCCTGCAGTCTGGAAAATAAATTCACCTTGCCTGTAAGGACAGTAGTGACCTTCAATGAAAACAGGCAACAGGAAAGAGCTGTCAGCCACCTTTCAATAGCCTGTAATCATTGTGGTATACCTCTCTGTATGAACGGTTGCCCTTCAAAAGCATATATAAGAAATGCAGCTACTGATGCTGTAATAATTGATCAGGAAAAGTGCCTTGGATGTAATTACTGCACCTGGAATTGTCCTTATGATGCACCAAAATTTGATACCCGGAAGAGGGTTATCGGGAAATGCCATCTTTGCTATACTCTTGTTGCTGATGGCAGCCTTCCAGCTTGCGCACAGGCTTGCCCTACAGGAGCACTGAAGTATGACAGATTTGAAAGACATGACTCAGCTGCAATACCTCTGTTACCTGAAGGTTTCGGAATTGAACCTGCATTAAGGTTCAGTGAGCCAGTAAAAAATATCCCTCTTGAAATCATTCCTCCGGATAATACCGGAAAATTATCTGCCGCCGGAAAAGGAAACATAAATTCAAAAGCAGACTGGAGCCTGGTACTTTTCAGCTTTTCAGCTACAATTGCTGCAGCACTCACAATTTTCAGTTTTTTCTCTGACAAAGGACCTGGTTCGCTGATAATCTCACTTCTATCACTTGTTCCCGGAATAATATCGCTTTTTCATCTTGGAAAACCATTAAGAGCATGGAGGGCGCCTGCAAATATCAGGTACTCGCCGTTGAGCCGTGAGATTGCCTGTTACATTTTATTTGTAACAGCGAATTTTCTTATGCTTTTTTTAAATTTTCCGATCTTCAGGCTATTCAGTGTTTTTACCGGATTGATCCTGCTAATATCAATTGATTCAGTATATTACTATTCAACCGGAAAAATCAGGACTTTCCTTCACAGTGGCCAGACATTCATTAGCGCTTTACTTATTGCTTCATTTTTCACCGGAGAACTCTGGCCTTTTATTTTTACGGTAATCATTAAGCTTTCATTGTCTGTCCGAGGACTGACAGCATACCGGAGCAGCGGAACTGAGATGATTTTCTTCTTCAGGCTTGCAGCGCTTGTAATTTCATCTGCGAGTCTTTTAACAGGGATATCATACCCCGCTTTACCTGTATTTTTGATCTTTCTTACGGGTGAGCTTCTTGACAGGATTATTTTCTATATTGATTTTTATCCGCGCAGCATAAAAGCTTCCTTAAACAATACTTAATTAAATACAATTTATGAACCGCAAGAAAATTAACAGTGCAAGAATGCCTGTTTACAGGGATTCCGGTTTTGAGCTATTAAATTCAAAACTTACAGCTGAAACCTTCAGGCAGGAAACAGAGAATAATAGAGAACCCGAAAACTATATTTACTCCCGCTACCGCAATCCAACTGTGGTATCCGCAGAAAATGAAGTTATTAAACTTGAAAACTGCAATTGGGCACTTCTCACGCAATCGGGAATGTCTGCTATAGATACGGCGCTTTCAGTTTTCCAGAAGGGGAAAAATACAAGGCCCTGGCTCTTCTTCTCTGAGATATATGGTGGTTCTATTTCGTATGTTGAATCTGTTCTTAAGCAACGCAGAGGTATTGATGCACACTATTTCAATCCCTCAGGAGAATCGTATATTCTGAAAGATTTTGAGAAAACTCTCAGAATATTGAAACCTGAGCTGGTTTATGTTGAGTCGGTTTCCAACCCCATGCTTATTGTTGCAGATATTCCGGCTCTTGTAAAAATTGCAAAGAAGGCTGACTGCAGGGTAATACTGGACAATACTTTTGCGACTCCATATCTTTTCAGACCTCTTGAATGCGGAGTCGATCTTGTAATACACAGTGTTACAAAATATCTTTCAGGACATGGAAATATTTCAGCAGGAGTAGTCTGCGGAAATGATGAACAACTATTAAAGAAAGCTATTGAATACAGAAAATTTGTAGGGCACATGATGTCACCCGATGATGCCTACCGTCTTGAAACCCAGATAAAAACTTTCAGTCTCAGATTTCAGTGTCAGTGTGATAATGCGTTCAGACTTGCAGCGTATTTATCTGAAAATAAAAAGATTGAACGAGTCTGGTATCCCGGCCTTGTCAGCCATGGGACATACGAAGTTGCCAGAAAATTATTTAATACAAAAGGATTTGGGGCAATGATAACTTTCGATCTGAAAGGCAGGAGCAAAGCTGAAAAGGCTGTGAAGCGCGACAGATTTATAAGTGAGGTGTCGGAATCAATAAAACTTATTCCTACACTCGGTGATCCGGATACAATACTTATGCCTGTTGAAGCCGTTTGGGGAGCTAAATATCCTGAACCGGGAATGATAAGGTTATCTGTTGGTTTTGAAGAGTATCAGGGGCTTGAAAATATTATCTCATCAGCTCTTAAGAAACTGTAAAAGCATCAATGCTTATCTCCAGTCTACCGGATTCACACCTTTTCCTGAAAGGTACGAATTGCATTTGCTGAAATGGTGATTCCCGAAAAAGCCGCGGGAAGCAGAAAGGGGAGAGGGATGAACAGATTCAAGCACAAGGTGTTTTGTTCTGTCAATGTTTTCTCCCTTTTTCTGGGCATAGGCACCCCAGAGCATAAATACTATCCCTGATTTTTCACGGTTGATAATTGATATAACCGAATCAGTGAACTGTTCCCATCCCTTTTTTTGATGAGAACCTGCAAGATGGGCCCTTACTGTGAGAGTAGCATTCAGCAGCAGAACGCCCTGCTTTGCCCAGCGTTCAAGATTACCTGATGCAGGACGTGATAAACCAAGGTCAAGTTCAATTTCTTTGAAAATATTTATCAGACTTGGAGGAAAATCAACGCCATCCTTTACTGAGAAGCAGAGCCCATGCGCCTGACCAGGTCCATGATAAGGATCCTGCCCGATCAGAACCACTTTCAGATTTTCAAAGGAACACAGATTGAAAGCATTGAAGATCAATCCTGCAGGAGGATAAACAGTAGCAGCTTTATATTCCGACCTGACGAATTCTGTAAGAATCCTGAAATACTCCTTTTCAAACTCATCCTGAAGGACGTGTTTCCAGGAAGATTCAATTGTAACATTCATTATTTTATCCTCGTTGTGTAATCCTGTCTGCTAATTTAGGTAATAAAATCTTCCTGAAAAAAATGGGCTGACATAAACTTGCCAGCCCTTAATCCATGCCTACCCCACAACCTAAAACTATTTCTTTCCGCTTCACCTTAAATTATTCAGATTTAACAAATTAAGTATTCTACGGCAGGACAGTTTCAAATGTAAATAAAAAGCTAAAATAAAGCTAATATTTTATGGGAAATCTGATCTATTTCTTAAAAATGAAGTAGACAGCAAGGATCAGGAAGATGAATCCTATCAGGTGATTGAGGCGGAACTGTTCATTTTTAAAGACAATGAGAGTAAATATTGTAAAAACCATAATTGAAATTACTTCCTGGATCACTTTAAGTTCAACGAGTGAAAATGGTCCTCCCGTCCCTGAATACCCGATTCTGTTTGCAGGAACCTGCAGGGTATATTCGAAAAATGCGATTCCCCAGCTAAGTAAAATTACAGCAAAAAGGCTCATGCTCTCAAACCCTGACATCGTTTTCAGTTTCAGATGTCCATACCAGGCAAGAGTCATGAATGTATTCGACAAAACAAGCAGAAATACAGTTAATAATCCTTTCATGCCTTTCTCAATTCTGTTTACTTTCAGACATTAAGGTCATTTATAATGCGTTGCATAACTTCAGAGAACTGATATCCCCCTGCACGTGTAGCGGCAATAAAGCCACCATTTGGCTGAATACAGGGATTGGCATTTATTTCGATAACAAATACATTATTTTCAGCATCAACCCTGGCATCAACTCTTGCGTATCCGCGTAAGTTGAACAGCTTCCAGCAATCAGTGGCAACCTGCCTCAGTTTCTCAGTCACCCCATTATCAAGTTTGTCTCCCGGAAAATCGCGCACAGTATTATCAAATTCGAATGATCCGTCAACCCATTTGGCATTATAATCAATGATCCTTGGCTTAGAGTCGTCCCAATCCTTGAATACAATCTCTGCAACTGGCAACACCTCCGGACCATCGGGACCGGAAAAGACACTCATGTTAAACTCACGTCCGTCAATGAATTCTTCAATGAACCAGTGTGAATCGCTCAGTCCCCGTAATTTGTCTTCATATCCTGGTGAACAGATAAATACATTATCAGCAGTTATCCCAAGTGATCCGTCTTCCCAGATAGGTTTAAGAATATATTTTTTACCGGGAGTAAGTTCTTTCATCTGTGACGGGAAGAAGCAACCCGGATTAGGTATGCCTGCCATCTTCATCATTTTGCTCGAAAGCGCCTTGCTTGTAGTAAGAAAAATAGCTTCGTGTGAATTTCCCGCATAAGGAATACCATTCAGGCTAAGTAGGGCAGGGACAAAATAATTCAGTTCACCCTTGTTATTTATTGATTCTACAAGATTGTATACGAAATCAGGCTTTTCATTTATTACAGCTGCAACTTCATCCATGAATTTTTCACTGAAACCTTTACGGTAAACTTCTATTCCAAGTTCCCTTAATCCCTTTTCTACATGGTCAACCTGATCAATAACATCAAGTTCATCCTCCAGGGCACCGGGAAGAGGTTCATTGTAAATGATGCAGCATTTTTTCATTATCCTGAGATTCGTTTTAAGGCAGCAGACATTATCATCTCCAGTAGTTTCTGATAATCAATATTATACATGCGGGCAAGTATTGGAAGATCGGAATGTACAGGATTAAGGCCTGCAAGAGGATTAGCTTCAATGAAACAGATCCTTCCATTCCTGTCAGCTTTCACATCAACTCTCCCTCCGTCAACAGCATCCAGCGCTTTCCATGCATTTACAGCGACCGACTTGCATTCCTCAGCTATGTCATCTGACAGAGGAAGGTACTTGCAATAGTCATGGTAATTTTCCTTGACATGAACAGAATAGGGGAGATTGTCAGCAGTAATTACTTCCATGCCACCTATTGCATAAGCCTGGTCGCCGTGTCCGATAACTCCTACAGTAAATTCACGTCCCGGTAAATACTCTTCAACAAGGGCAGGCTGATTGAATTCTTTCAGAATCCATTCAATAATTGTCTTTAGCTCTGATATATTCTTTACTAAACTTTTATCTGTAATACCCTTTCCTGTTCCTTCCGAAACCGGTTTTACAAAAAGAGGAAATTCAAGGTCGCGTCCTGAAATCTCATTGATGTCATTTACAAGAAAGCCCTTGCTCACAGGCACACCTGCTGATTCAACAACAAGTTTAGCCAGGTGCTTATTAAGAGAAATGCCCATAATAACAGGTCCGCTGAAGACGTATGGTATCCTGTACTGATCGAGTATTGCGGGTACAACCGATTCACGGCCGTCACCATACAAACCCTCAGCTATATTGAAAACCATGTCCCAGCGTTTTCCTGCTGCAAGTGCTTCAATGAGCTGAAAAGCATTTCCGATTAGTTCGGTCTGGTGCCCCATTTTACTGAGTGCAGCAGCCAAAGCATCCACAGTCTCTTCCTTGTCAAATTCGGCAGTTTCCTCCATAGAATACCCGCGGTCAAGGTACCATGACCGGAGGTCAAATGTCAAACCAATCTTCATGTCAGATCCTATTTTTCAGGATATTCGCACAAAACACCCTTATAGTTACGCATCACTATTTTTTCATCGTTGTGTTCCACAACATAGTTTGGCAGGAGAGGAATTTTTCCACCTCCGCCGGGAGCATCAACAACAAAAGTAGGTACTGCATAACCGCTTGTAAAACCTCTCAGTCCTTTGATTATTTCTAGTCCTTTCCTGACAGTAGTCCTGAAATGCCCGGAGCCGGGGATCAGGTCACACTGATACAGGTAATAAGGACGTACCCTTATTTTAAGAAGCTTATGCATCAACTCCTTCATTACAGGAACATTGTCATTTATTCCTTTGAGCAGAACGGTCTGGCTGCCAAGAGGAAAACCTCCGTCAGCAAGTTTGTTGCATGCTTTTGCACACTCCTCTGTAATTTCATCAGGATGCGAAAAATGCAGGCTTATGAAAAGCGGATGATATTTTCTCAGAACTGAAATAAGGTTATCTGTTATTCTCTGCGGGAGTACAACAGGAATCCTTGTTCCTATTCGTATAATTTCTACGTGTTCTATTTTTCTTATGTTGGAAAGAATATAATCAAGCGTCTCATCATTCAATGTAAGAGGGTCTCCGCCACTGATAAGCACATCGCGAACTTCCTTATGTGCTGCAATATAACTGAACGCTTTTTCAAAATCCTGTCTTCCCAGTTTATCAAGTTTTCCAACAGAGTGTGAACGGGTGCAATACCTGCAATAGTTGGAACATACCTGGGTAACTGTAAATAATACCCTGTCAGGATATCTGTGTACAATTCCCTTCACCGGAGAAAATGATTTCTCATGCAGCGGATCAGACTGTTCAGTGGCATGTGTAAGCAATTCCTCTACTACAGGAATTACATTCCTTCTCATCGGATCTGAAAACCTTGTGTTATAGATCAGTGATGCAAAATAAGGAGTAATCCGTAGTGGAAGACGGCCTTTCAGATTACTTATTGCCATTACTTCCTTTTCGGAAAGCTTCATGATCTTCTTCAGATCATCAATAGTTGTAATCGCATTCCTGAGTTGCCATTTCCAGTCATTCCAGGAGTCGATAGTTGTTAGGGGGAAGAACCTCTGCATGAAGTCAGTGCTTCGGTTGCTAACTAACTGAATTGGGATTTCGTTTTGCGAAAAAATCGTGGTTTCCGCGCCAGGCTCTTCTTCTGAAGAGCAACCCACGAGGTGGCTCTCACCACGGAGAGTCGATACCTCATTATTGTTAGCGTTCATAATTCAAGATGAGTAATTTCACCTTTTTCTTTTAAATTTTTCTTTTTAATTAATATTGGTTTTTATAAATTATTTTGGACGAAAATAAGTAATCTGCTAATATATTGTATCATCCTGCTATCATAAATATTAACACATATTGTATTTTATTAACAATGATAATTATGCATTTTAAATGCATAATTGCATAGTATTGTAATACAGATATTTACAGCGATATTTTTTCTGATTTTTCATTTGACTGCTTCTTTTGTATCATACCTGTGATTTTTCAATCAAGGTCTTTTTCTGAATTATTTTTTTAAAAAATAATCCTCTCTTTATTATTATTTCGGAAAGCATCATTTTCATCATGCAAAAACACGATCGCTACTGCAAAAAATCCTGAGCCAAATTTGAATATATTTGTAGCCCGTGTATGAAAAGGGTTAAATCAAATATCAGCACATTTTTCCGTGATGCAGCCGAGGCTATATCAGGAACCGAACAGGACTTTACCGAGGGCCGGCTTAGCAGGGCAATACTTCTTCTTTCTATACCTGCTGTCCTCGAAATGGTCATGGAGTCGATATTCGTAATAGCAGATATCTTCTTCGTTTCAAAACTGGGATCAGATGCTGTTGCTACTGTTGGCCTCACGGAATCATTGCTTACAATTATTTATGCAATATCACTTGGACTGGGCACTGCAACTACTTCATTGGTCTCCAGAAGAATAGGAGAGAAGAATCCTGATGCAGCTTCAAAAGCAGCAGTTCAGGCAATATTGACAGGAATAACAGTATCGGCAGTTATCGGCATTCCCGGATTCTTTTATGCAGGCAACCTGCTGGAAGCGATGGGAGCTTCACAGGAAATAGTGAACAACATGACAGGCTATACAAAAATAATGCTTGGGGGAAATGTTGTCATAATGCTTTTGTTTATAATAAACGCAGTATTCAGAAGCGCAGGCGACGCTGCTGTTGCCATGAAAGTATTGTGGCTTGGCAATATTATTAATATAGTGCTTGATCCCTGCCTTATTTTTGGTCTGGGTCCATTCCCCGAAATGGGTGTAGCCGGTGCAGCGGCTGCAACAACTATCGGCAGAGGAACTGCTGTTCTTTTTCAGTTCTATCTATTATTATTTGGAAGGAAGAGAATTCAGATTGCCTTCTGGCACATTGGTGTTGATGTGAGGGTGATAATAAGGCTGTTAAAGCTTTCACTGGGCTCTATAGGTCAGAACCTTATAAGTACAACAAGCTGGATTGCACTTGTCAGGATAATATCAAGTTTCGGGAGTGATATAGTTGCCGGTTATACAATTGCAATCAGGATAATAGGTTTTGCAATCCTGCCATCCTGGGGAATAAGCAATGCTGCCTCTACACTTGTTGGTCAGAATCTCGGGGCGAAAAAACCTGATCGTGCAGAACGCTCTGTATGGGTTACCGGATGGATTAACATGATACTGCTTGGCGTTATAGGACTGATACTGGTTCTTTTTCCACAACCTTTCATCGGATTCTTTATTGATGATGCTGCAGTCTTTAACGCCGGAGTTGAAGGACTGAGAATAATCAGTATTGGATTCATTGCCTACGGATTGGGCATGGTGCTGGTAAATTCATTCAATGGTGCTGGTGATACAACAACACCTTTAAAAATAAATGTATTTGCATTCTGGATGGTTGAAATACCTCTTGCCTGGCTGCTTGCAATTAAGGCTGATATGAAGGAGAACGGCGTCTTCATTTCAATTGTAATTGCAGAGTCGCTTATGACTCTGACAGCCTGGCTTGTTTTCAGAAGAGGCAAATGGAAATTAAAGGAGGTATGAGCGTCAGGGATGCTTTATTCTTCTCCGGTTATCCTGTCAGAACGTCTGAACTTCTTTACAGTGCTGCGGAATTTCTTCGATTCAAGTCTTTTTAATTTTGATGCTTTTGTTGGCCTGGTCTCCTTCCTCTGTAAAGGTAAGGTAAGTGCTGATGCAAGGAGTCTGTAGAATTTTTCAGTAACTGCAAGCTTATTTGCCAGCTGTGACCTGGCTTCCTGGCTGACAAGAACAAGTTCTCCCTCCTTGTTAAGCCTGTTCTTCAATTTATTAATAATCAGCTCTTTCTCTTCATCAGAAAGAATAAGTGTAGAAATTACACTAAACCGGAGTTCTACCTTGGTATTCACCTTATTCACATTTTGCCCTCCGGCTCCTGTGCTCCTTGATGCAGAGAACTGAAGTTCACTTTCGAGACCACGTATTTTAAGATCGTCAGGTGTCATTCTAAATAAAGAATAAAGCTACTCCGCCAACACTCAGAAAAGCGCCGGCTATTTCAGCCCATGTTACCTTTTGTTTATAAAGGACTACCGCTGGCAGAATAATGAATACCGGAACCAGGGCCATGATTGTTGCAGCAATTCCTGCTTCGGTATATTTAACAGAAATAAGTGAGAGCGAGACTCCAAGGAAAGGGCCGAAAAATGAACCGAGAACCGTAAAAAGCATTCCGCTTCTGTCAGCTGTAGCTTTAACTACATTGCGCCACCTGCCAAGGAAAGCTATCAATACTGAAAAACCTGCTATGCCCGCAATTATTCTTATCTGTGTTGCAGCAAAAGGATCATAATCCTGTAAGCCTACTTTACTCAGTACCAGTCCGAGAGCCTGCCCAAGGGCTCCGCCAAGTGCATACAATACACCTCTGGGAGATAATTTCAATGAAAGTCTGTCATTCTCGCCGTCGCGGTTGAGCACGGCCAGTGCTATGCCTGCAAAGGTAAGGGACATACCAAGGTAATTGAACAGGGTAAGCCGCTCACCCAGCATAAAAAAGCTGAAGAATGCAGTGATGGGAGGGACCAGGGTCATTATCAGCATCGAAAACCTCGATCCTATAATTGTATAAGACTTGAACAGGAACAGATCACCGAAGACAAATCCTACAAAGCCCGACAGTGTAAGCCATATCCAGTTGTGAGTTACTGCATCGGTCGGAAAAGCTATTCCCCTGTGAAACAGATTATACACCGACAGAAATGCAAAACCTATTATCAGCCTGAGTATATTTACTGATAATGAGCCTATTCTATGGCTGGCTGATTCAAAACTAAGCGAGGTAATTGTCCAGAAAACAGCTGTAAGCAAAGCTGCAAATTCACCGGTATGATTATGAATGAAATCCATAAAAAAAGCTGGCCCTGTAAAAAAAGGGCCAGCAAAAATAATCTTTATTATGATCCGCTATTCTTCTATTCAGAAAATTCAAATGTGTAATCACCTGATCCGGCATCAAAAACAACACAGTTATTCTCTGTCCGGAAGCCTGAGAAGTTTTTGCCTGCAGTAACTGCCGTGCCCTTCTCGCTGACCTGATCTGCTGAAGAAACAGGCAGCTTTATCTGTGCTGTTGTATTCGCAGGTATACTGACTGTGACAAATATCTTTGAATCTTTTCTTTCCCAGCCCGATCTTATTGTTCCATAAGAGCTTTCAAATGAAGCCTTTGAATAATTCAGTCTTTTGGTAGGGTGAGGCTGGATTATTATCTGTTTGTAGCCTGGTTTGCCTATCTCAAGGCCGGCCGATACACGGTACATCCAGTCGCCTATTGCACCATAAGCATAGTGATTGAAGGAATTCATCCCTGCATCCTGGAAGGTGCTGTCGGTTTTCTGACCGTCCCATCTTTCCCAGATAGTTGTTGCTCCCATTTTAACCGGGTAGAGCCATGAAGGATAGTTTTCCTGCAAAAGAAGATCATAGGCAACATCAGTATAGCCGTTATCGGAGAGTACATGACACAGATATACTGTACCGAGAAAACCTGTTGACAGCCTGTTACCCCTGCTCTTTATGTCATCCACAAGGAATTTGGCTGCTTTTGGTCTCAGATCTTCAGGAAGAAGGTCAAACATAAGAGCCAGTACGTATGAAGTCTGCGAATTTGTGCCTACCCTGCCTGCTTTTGTTACATATTCATGATTGAATACTTCCTTAATCTTTTCATGCACAGCCCTTAATACACCTGCATCTTCCGATTGTCCGAACAGTTCTGCAGACTGAATAAGCAGCTGAGTTGAATATGCATAAAACGCGGTAGCAATAAAATCATGGTCTGTATGTCCGTCAGGTTCGGGATGATTATTCACAGGCGGGTGATAGAACAGCCAGTCTCCGTATACGCTTCCATTATTCCAGATATAATCATTTCCTGCAGTTTTCTTTATATATTCAACCCAGGCCAGCATGCTCGGATATTGGGTCCTGAGCAGGTCCTTATCGCCATAAACCTGGTACATGGTCCATGGTGCAATAACAGCAACATCTCCCCAGCCGGCTGAGCTTCCTGCAGTTGGTGAGCCCTGTGGATTCAGCACATCAGGTACAACAACAGGCACTTCACCGCCTTTTCTCTGGTCAGCAGATACATCTTTGAGCCACTTTGAGAAGAAAGCTGCGACATCCATATTATAAGCAGCTGTCCTGCAGAATGCCTGTGCATCACCTGTCCAGCCAAGACGCTCATCCCTTTGAGGGCAGTCGGTCGGTACATCAACAAAATTTCCTTTCTGACCCCACTGAATATTATGCTGCAGCTGATTAAGAAGAGGATTTGATGATTCATATTTTCCTGTTACAGGCATATCGGAATGAATTACAATTCCAGTCAGATTTTCTGGTTTCAGTTCTCCGGGAAAACCAGTTATTTCAACAAACCTGAATCCCATAAAGGTGAACCTCGGTTCGTAAACTTCATCACCGTTCCCTGCAAGGGTGTACATGAGCTGACATTTTGCAGCTCTAAGGTTTGTTGTATAGAATTCTCCGTATTTATCAAGCACTTCTGCGTGTCGGATTGTTACAATAGTTCCTTTGGGTCCGTTTACCTTCAGTCTGATCCAGCCAACCATATTCTGGCCCATGTCAGCAACGAGACTGCCTTTGGGAGTTCTGAATAGCTTTACTGGTTTTATTTCCTGAATTTTCCTTACTGCAGGCCCTTCAGTGGCAATAAGGTTGAATTTGTAATCTGCAGTTATTACCGGAACCCATTTGCTTTCGTTATAACCTGGCTGGCTCCATCCTGTCAGTTTATTGGTGGCGTCATAAGTCTCACCATTATATATATCATTCATTCTTATGGCACCGTCCCTGTTTGCTTTCCAGGAGTCATCGGAAGCGATGAGAGTACTTGTTCCGTCACTGTATGTTATCTCCATCTGCATGAAAAGACCAAGGCTTTTACCGTATATTGCCCAGTTGCGGCTCCATGCAAGTGAACCGCGGTACCATCCGTCACCAAGAACTGCGCCAACAGCGTTTTTGCCCTTAACAAGCATTGATGTAACATCATAAACCTGGTATTGAAGTCTCTTCCCGTAGGATGTCCAGCCGGGTGTCAGCACCCTGTCTCCGACTTTCTGTCCGTTCAGGTGAAGCTCATAAAAACCATGAGAAGTAACATAAATCCGTGCACGGGAAATACTTTTATCAAGCTGGAATTCTTTTCTGAAATGAGGAGATGGCGCATACTGAAGTGTATCACCGTCCATCTCTATCCATTTTGCCTTCCAGTCCGATTCCTTGAGCAGGCCCATTTCAAAATAGGCCGGTGAGCTCCATTTTGAGGTTCGTCCCTTATTATCCCTGATACGTACCTGCCAGTAATATCTCTGACCAGATTTAAGTTCCGGACCGGCATAAAGTCTCAGTATTGATTCATCAGACTTAACGTTTTCCGTCTGCCATACAATTTTAGAGAACTTTGCATCAGTTGATACCTTTAAGGAATATTCAGCCTGCATAATATTATTCCCGGTTCCATAAATTTTCCATGAAAACCTTGGTTTGGGATTGTCAATGCCTACCGGATTGATCAGGTGATCGCATGTCAGATCCTTAACAGTCAGATCCTGTGAAACAGCCTGATGCATAATTAGAACAAAGACAAAAGAAAAAAGAATTTGTTTCATAGCTATGCTTGTATTGATAATGTTAAATAAGGTTTATCAAGGATATGAAAAATTGGTGAATAAAAAAACAGATTAAAACTCATTTTCTTTTTTGAAATTTCTAAATTGCGATATTAACATTAGAACGAATGAATCCATTTATCGGCATTGTACTTATAGCACTTGGCAGCATTGGAGCTGCAAGTTTTTATGTTCCTTTTAAAAAGGTTAAATCATGGGCATGGGAATCGTACTGGATAATGCAGGGTCTTGCAGCCTGGATTATCGCACCCACTCTTTTTGCACTGATCTTTGTTCCTCATGGTGAATTGATGCCCATAATTAAGGATTCCCCCTCCTCTGCAAAGCTGATGGCTATGTTTTTCGGAGCTCTCTGGGGCTTCGGTGGTCTTACATTCGGACTGAGCATCAGGTATCTTGGAGTGGCACTCGGACAAAGCATTGCCCTTGGATTATGTGCAGCGTTCGGGACATTATTGCCACCTTTAATTGCCGGGGATAATCTCTTTGCGACAAATGCCGGTATCCTAACAGTGACCGGCGTAGCAATAACAGTTGCCGGAATAGCAATTATTGGATATGCAGGTTCCCTGAAATCCTCAAAACTATCTGAAGAAGAGAAAAAAGCCGCAATTAAGGAGTTTGCACTTAAGAAGGGGATTCTTATAGCAATATTCGCCGGAGTTATGAGCGCCTGCTTTAATTTCGGATTTGAAGCCGGGAAACCTATCGAAGAAGCTGCCCTTGCTCATGGGACAAATCCTCTGTTCCAGAAAAACCCGACACTTATATTCATACTTATCGGTGGTTTTATAACTAACCTTGTTTATTGTGCATACCTTAATATAAAGAACAAAACTTACCGCGATTACCTGTCTGTACCCGGAAGTGTCCTTCTGAATAATATATTCTTCACCTTTCTTGCCGGCATACTCTGGTTCCTTCAGTTTCACTTTTTCGGTATGGGATCAAGTAAACTGCCTGAAGGTATGTCAGTTTTCGGATGGAGCATCCTCATGGCTCTTAACATAGCTATTAGCAATATCTGGGGCATTCTGCTCAATGAATGGAAAGGAGCAGACAAGAAGACTATTATTGTCCTTACTTTAGGAATATCAGTACTTATATTATCAACATTTGTTGTAAAACTCGGCTAGTAAAATGAAAACAAGAAGATTTGGCTTTAAGATGAAGCTTTATCCCGGCTTCAAACAGGAATACACAAAACGGCACAATGAAATATGGCCGGAACTTGTCAGATTGCTGAAAGATGAAGGAGTAGGGAATTATTCTATTTTTCTTGACGAGGAGACAAATACCCTGTTTGCATACCAGGAACAATCTGGCGAAAGCTCCTCACAGGATCTGGGACAGACTGAAGTAGTAAAGAAATGGTGGAAATATATGGCTGATATAATGGAAACAAACCCTGATAACTCCCCTGTAACTGTTCCGCTTGAACAGGTTTTTTACATGGAATAATCCGATGTACACTTCTCTGAAAAGTAAAAACTAAAACATATATAAAATGAAAAAAGATCTTGTAAAGAAGTCTTATGACCTTGCAAAACAGCAATATGCAGCTCTTGGAATTGATACAGACCAGGTAATCAGGGATATGGAAAAAGTGAACATAAGCCTTCACTGCTGGCAGACTGATGATGTAGGTGGTTTCGAGAAACCCGGAGCTGAGCTGGGAGGAGGGGGAATACAGGTTACGGGCAATTTCCCTGGTAAAGCAAAAACAATTGAGCAGATGAGGGCTGATCTCGATAAGGTCATGTCACTTCTTCCCGGAAAACAAAGATTAAATCTTCATGCCATATACGGTGAGTTTGGCGGCAAGCTTGTCGACAGGGATAAAATTGAAGTGAAACATTTCCAGGGCTGGATAAACTGGGCAAAAAAGAGGGGCATCGGACTTGATTTTAACTGCACATGTTTTTCCCACCCACTTGCTGATGACGGCTTCACACTTTCAAGTAAAAATGAGAAGATAAGGAAGTTCTGGGTGGAACATACCAAAAGATGCCGAATGATTGCAGCTGAAATGGGTAAACAGCTTGGCACTCCATCAGTCCATAATATCTGGATACCAGATGGTTCCAAAGATGTTCCTGTTGATAGAAACACATTGCGAAGGCAACTCAAAAAATCTCTTGATGAGATCTTCGCAGTTAAATATCCTAAGAAGTACCTTAAGGATTCTGTTGAAAGTAAACTTTTCGGCATCGGCTCTGAATCAATGGTTGTAGGATCACATGATTTCTATGTTGGATATGCCATAAAGAACAATACAATGATCACACTTGACAATGGTCATTTTCATCCTACCGAACAGGTTGGTGACAAGATTTCCTCCATACTGCATTTTGTTGATGAGTTATTGCTTCACCTCACAAGGGGAATCAGGTGGGACAGTGATCACGTTGTTACCTACAGCGATGAGCTTGTTCTTATTGCCCAGGAAATTGTCCGCTGCAAGGCTCTCGGAAGGGTAAATATCGGTCTGGACTTTTTCGATGCAAGCCTTAACAGGATTGGTGCTTATGTAATTGGAACACGTTCAGCACAGATGGCCTTCATGTTCGCCTTGCTTGAGCCGACAAAAATGCTTGTCAAATTTGAGGAACAGGGCAGGGGATTTGAAAGACTGGCATATCTTGAGCTTCTGAAAACAAAGCCTCTTGGTGCTGTCTGGGACTACTACTGCATGCTTAATAATGTGCCTGTAGGTGAGGATTATATTGAGGATATCCTAAAATACGAAAAGGAAGTCCTTGTTAAGCGATAGACTGTAGCAATGCAGAATATCAGTTAATTTTTATTATCAGCTATTAATAAGATGAAAGAGAGAGTTATTGCCATCTTCGACATTGGAAAGACCAATAAGAAAGTTGTTCTGTTCAATGATAAAATGAAGATGGTTCATGAGGAGGAGCAGAAATTTGCTGAGGTAACAGATGATGACGGATTTGAGTGTGACGATCTCGATCTGATAGAATACTGGCTGAAAATAAAGATCAGAGAACTCGTTTTGTCGGAAAAATATGACGTTACAGACATAAATATAACCACTTACGGTGCCACAATAGTATGCCTCGATGCAAACGGGAAAAGAATTACTCCGGCTTACAATTATCTGAAACCTGTCGACGAAAGGATCCCGGAAAACATTTACAAGAGATACGGAGGCAGGGATGAGTTCTGCAGACGAACTGCATCTCCTGCCCTTGGCATGCTTAATTCAGGCATGCAGATCTTATGGCTTAAAAAAGAGAAACCTGAGATCTTCAGCAATATAAAATATGTCCTGCATTTTCCTCAATACCTTTCATATATTCTTACCAGAAAGATTTTCTCAGAGCATACATCAATAGGTTGCCATACAGCACTCTGGGATTTTGACGAAATGACTTATCACAGATGGACCGAAAGCCTGGGCATAAAGCTTCCTGACCCGGTTCCTGTTGAAACATCCACTGAAATCGACATTGAAGGAAAAAAGGTAAGGATAGGCATCGGAATACATGACAGCTCTGCATCACTTGCTCCATATTTCAGCGGAAGCGCGGGAAAGTTCATTCTTTTATCAACAGGTACATGGTGCATTAACATGAATCCGTTTAACTCGGAAAAACTTACTGCAGAACAACTTGACCAGGACTGTCTCTGTTACATGAGCATAAACCGTCAGCCGGTAAAATCATCACGTTTGTTTCTCGGGCATATACATGAAACCGGGGTAAAAATGCTTTCTGTGCACTTCGGTAAACCGGAAGATTATTTTAAGACTGTTAAGTTCGACAGGGAACACGCTGCACTGTGCAAAAGCAAATATGAGAAAACAAGAATTTTCTTCCAGAATCCACCTCTTGATAGGGAATTCAATGAGAAGATAGACCTGTTTCAGTTCAAATCGTTCGAACAGGCATATCATCAGCTGATGCTTGAACTTGGAGATCTTACACTTAATTCGATCAGGCTTATCCTTCCTGAGAAGGATGATACTTCGGTAATCTATATTACAGGAGGATTTTCAAAGAATGAGCATTTCGTCAATGTTATCAGGGAGCATTTTCCCCATAAGAAAGTATTCCTTTCTGAAATAAGTAATTCTTCAGCTTTGGGGGCAGCTCTTGTTGTATCAGGACTGAAACCTGATGTTAACCTTGGACTGGTAGAATGAAAAAATCCTTCTGATATGCCCCGACACCGGATTCAGTCCGGTTTTTTTTCTGTTTCTGAATAATACTGAAGGTAAAACCTCCTGATTCAGAGAAATTTTCTTCAATTTCGTTGAATATTTTTTAATTGGAGTCACTGCTAATCTATTTTTGGCTAAACAAAAAGACCGGCAGAATATCAATATTATATACTCATTCAAATTCCTGAAAAATGAAGAATAAAAAGTTATTTACTCTCATCCTGCTGATCATGCTGGGATCAGTTGCTGCTTACAGCCAGAAAAGCGGAAGTAAACCAAAAATTAAAAGCATTATAGTGCTTGAAGAAAAGAGCGACATGCTTGTAAAAAAGCAGGTAAAGGAATCTGAGACCAGTTATGACGCTCATGGTAATATTACTGAGGAAATACTTTACAAGCAAGGCAAGGAGAGCAGGCATTTCAGATACAGGTATGATAATGATGACAATAAAATACTTGAGGAAAAGATTGATCCCTCAGGAGATGTTGTGGAATATTCAGAGTACAAGTATGAGAATGGTCTGCGAATTGAGAAAATTGTCTATACAGGTGAAGGCAAAATGAAATCACGAAAAGTATATCAGTATTCAATCTGGTAAAATGAACGAGGCTCCTTATATATCTGAAGCCGCCAACTGCCTGACTCCAACAGGATTAGCTGAAATGGATTCAATCAGTCTTATGGACAGGATTGAGACGAAATATGTGGTCTCACTTAACATGATTCCTTCTATTATAGGCAAGCTGAACGGGGCTTATAAAATTCTGGAAATTAATCAGACCAGAATTTTCGACTACCATAATGTATATCTTGACACACCTGAATTTCATTTTTTTCAGCAACACGTTACAGGCAAATATGAAAGATACAAGGTCAGGTTCAGAAAATATGTAGATACCGGGACAACCTTTCTTGAAATAAAGACAAAAAACAACAAGCAAAGGACAAAGAAAGTCAGGATAGAATCTCAGCTTACCGAGTTCAATACACTTTCTTTTGACGCTAATATGTTTATAAATGAGCGTCTTAAAGGCAGATATCCTGAACTTAATCCTGTCCTTGTCAACCGTTTCCGCCGGTTTACACTGGCAGGATTCGATTCGAATGAAAGAATCACAGTTGATTATGATTTAAGGTATTCAGATGACACCGGAAGCATGGCCAGGTTTCCTTACATAGCCGTAATTGAGGTAAAAAGAGATGGGAGGAAGGCATTTTCTCCGATAAGCAAAGTAATTAAAGATAACAGAATTCATCCCTGTGGCTTCAGCAAATACTGCATGGGCGCTGCAGCAATGAAGGATCTTGCTCATAAAAATAATCTAAAAGCCAAATTTTTATTACTAAACAGAATTGAAAATGAATATTTCAGAAGCATTTATGCCTGACAATGTAAGTTTTGCAGGTATAGAAGTCCTTGACCTCCCGGGATTTATAGAATTTATTCTGCGTTTTGCACTCAATATGGGTGTGATAATGATCCTTATCAGGTGGCTCTATTATACTACAAGCAGAAGAAAGGATTATCTGTTTACTTATATACTGATAGCAACAATAGTCTTTCTGTTGTGCTTTCTTCTTGAAAGCGTAAAACTGCAGATTGGCTTTGCACTGGGGCTATTTGCCATATTTGGTATAATACGCTATAGAACCAGCTCCATGCCAATAAAAGAGATGACTTACCTTTTTATGGTAATCGGAATCTCTGTAATCAATGCACTGACAAGTACTAAAACAAGCCTTGTTGATCTGCTCTTTGCCAACACAGCAATTGTATCAATTACCTATGGCCTTGAAAAAATATGGCTGCTAAAGCATGAAGCAAGCAAAACAGTGCTCTATGAAAAGATTGATCTGATAAAGCCTGAGAACTACCCCGATCTCATCAGGGATCTCCAGGAGAGAACAGGCATAAAAAAGATAAACAGGGTGGAAACTGTAAAAATAGATTTTGTTAAAGATGCCTGTACTCTTACAATTTATTATGACAGTAAAGCCATTGAAAACCAGAATGGAATTGAAACCGATAAAGATGATGATGATGATGAATAGGAAATATTCACTTGTTCTCTTTCTGTTTATATTATCCTCAGTATCTGTGTTTTCACAGGATGACTTCGGAATATGGCTCGGAGCAGACCTGTCACACAAAATATACAGGAATCTGAGTGCAGAGATTTCAGGTTCTCTCCGTACAAATGAAAAAACCTCTGTAGTTGACCAGTATTTTGCCGAAGGAGGACTGTCATACAAGTTCAATAAATACCTTTCAATTGGTTCGTCATACAGGCTGATAAACAAAATTGAGGACAATACTGATTATTATTTCAGGCACAAGTTTTTTCTGAGTGCAAAAGCCGAAATTCCTGCTGGCCGCTTTGATCTATCAGCAAGGATTCAGTACCAGAGGACTGTAAAGACATATATAGAGAATGACAATGATATCATTCCCCAGGATATTATGAGATTAAGGGTTAAGGCTGAATATGATTTTCAATCATCCCCGCTAAAGCCCTACCTGTATTATGAACCTTTCCTTTCATTGAAGGACGGAAATAACACAGGATTGAAAAAAACCAGGTACTCAGCCGGCACCGCAATAAAAATATCATCAAAAAGCAGAATTGAAGCAGGCTACATTTTTGAGAATGTCAGGGAGACAGGATCAACTGATTCTCACTTCATTTCATTAAGATACATGTTCAAATTCTGAATTATAATATAATCAAGGCTAAATGAAAGCAATACCAGAATATATCAGTAAATCAATAAGGTCAGTTTTAGTCTTTTTGCCGCTTCTTATCATTCAACTGGCCATTATTTCCTGTGAAAAGCAATACGCTGATGATTATGGCGATGAAACGACTAACTCATTCAGGGGAACGGAAGATCAGTCGGATTATACATGGGGGGATTCTGATATCCGGGAAATAGAGCTCAAAGGCAGTTCTGCAAGCTCTTCTGCTGATGGCGTCACAATATCCGGTTCTGCGGTAAGGATTACATCTGCAGGTACCTACAGAATTTCGGGAACATTGGATGATGGCCAGATAATCGTCAGTTCTGCTGATGAAAACATTATCAGGATAATTCTGAACGGAGTCAGTCTCAGTAGCTCAGTCAGCGCACCTTTATACATAAAAAGTGCATGCAAAGTAATGATCGTTACTGCTGACGGTACAATAAATTCCATTTCAGATAATTCTTCTTATTCATCTTCAGATGATGAACCAACAGCCCCTGTTTTCAGCAAATCGTACTTAAGTTTCTATGGAACAGGAACTCTTTCTGTGACAGGTAATTATAAAGATGCAATTGTTAGCAAAGATGGGCTTGTTATAAAAAGCGGAATAATTAAGGTAAAGGCGGTTGATGATGGCATCAGAGGAAAGGACTTCGTTGTTATCAGGGATGGATCAGTATCTGTGGAGTGTGGTGGAGATGCAATAAAATCTGACAATGAAACCGATTCAGACCGTGGTTATATTGACATTGAATCAGGAAACATAACAATTAAATCTACAGGTGGAGACGGAATAAGTGCCCGGAATATAATCAATGTTAAAGGAGGCGTTATTAATTTAACAACAGGAGGAGGAGCTGCGGCCAACACAAGTAATACAGGCTCAGGTGGTTTTCCTGGTCAGACTGGCTCAACTTCAGGCACACCGACAATTTCAAAAAAGGCATTTAAAGCCTCAAAATCAATCACTGTCGAAAAGGGGACCATTATAATTGACTCCTATGATGATGCCTTTAATACTGAAGGTGCAATAACTTTCAATGGCGGATCAGTCAAATTGTCATCAGGTGATGATGGAATTCATGCAGATGCTTCTGTTACAATAAACGGCGATGAAATAAATATCATCAAATCGTATGAGGGCATTGAAAGCGCCCAGATCATGGTAAATAATGGTATTCTGAATATCAACAGTACCGATGATGGCTTCAATGCCACAAAAGGTCAGGCAACAGAGAGTAGTGATGGAAGTATCCTGCAGATAACAGGTGGCACTGTTAGTGTAAGCACAACTACCGGAGACAGCATGGACAGCAATGGAAATGCAACAATCACAGGCGGAACAATAATCATACAGGGGCCAAAATCTTCTCCTGAAGTAGGATTTGATATCAATGGTACCTTTAATGTAAACGGAGGATTTATAATCGGTTCCGGACCTAATGCGGGAATGATGATTGAAGGGCCTTCTGCATCTTCATCACAATATGCTGTTATGGTTACTGTATCTGCAACAGTATCAACATCCTCTCTATTCCATATTCAGAATTCATCAGGGCAGGATCTTGTAACTTTCAAACCTGCCAGGACCCAGTATTATTTTGTTTTCTCTTCAAGCCTGCTAAAAAACGACGAAACTTACAGCATTTATACCGGAGGCAGTCATACAGGCTCATCTGTTAATGGATACTATAAGGATGGTTTATATTCAGGAGGGACTTTAAAGAAAACTTTTACCCTGTCATCAAGAGTCACAAAACTATCCATGTAATAGTATCTGTTTCGAAAAACAAACTAATTTTATTGGAAAAGATCAGCCAATGAGATTAAGATTGATATTTATCATCGGAGTAATTGTCTTTTGTCAATACAATTCCAGCGCACAGTTAAAACCTGAGAGACAATGGCCATCATACAGGGGATTCAGATCATGTGGAGTTCTTGATAATGCTAATCTTCCAGATTCATTTAATGTGGTTACTGGTTATAATGTTTTATGGAAGACCACAATTCCCGGCCTTGGAATAGCAAGTCCTGTAATATGGGATGACCGGTTATACATAAGCTCGGCAGTAAGCGAATCGGATAAAGCCGGATTCAAACCGGGCCTTTACGGCGATGTAAGACCGGTAAATGACAGTTCAGTACATGAATGGAAGGTATTCTGCTATGACAAAAACACCGGGAGAAAAATATGGGAGCAGACATCATGCAGGGGGATTCCGAAAATAAAAAGACATCCGAAATCAACTCACGCCAACACTACTCTGGCAGTAAATGAAAAATATGTTGTTGCCTTTTTTGGCTCGGAAGGATTGTATTGCTATGATAATGATGGAAAGCTTCAGTGGAAAAAGGATTTCGGCCTCCTGAAATCGGTATTCTTCACAATGGAAAGTGCTGAATGGGAATTTGCAAGTTCTCCAATAATATTTGACAATGCGGTCATAATTCAATGTGATATTCTTGATAATTCTTTTCTGGCTGCTTATGATCTTAAAACAGGTAAGGAGCTCTGGAAGACTAAAAGGGATGAATATCCCGGCTGGTGCACTCCAAATATTTATGAAGATAAGGGGAAGGTATGCATTGCGGTAAATGGCTTCAAACAACGTGGAGGATATGATTTTGTAACAGGAAAAGAGTTATGGACAATGTCAGGCGGAGGAGATATTCAGATACCTACGCCGGTTATCGGAAAGAACCTTATTTACTTCAACAGCGCTCACGGGAAATCATCACCGATAATGGCAATCAGTACCGGTGCAAGGGGGGACATAACACTCAGGGAAGGTGAAACAACAAACTCTTATGTCAGGTGGAGCCAGCCTCGCGGGGGCTCATATATGCATACAATGCTCCTGTACCACAACAAGTTATATAACGTTAACTGGAATGGGACTATCAATTGCCTTGATCCTGAGAGCGGAAAAGAGATCTATACTGCAAAGCTTGGAAATTCAAAAAGCTTCATTGCCTCACCGGTTGCTTCCGATGGTAAAATATTTATACCTGATGAAGAAGGCACTGTTTACATAATCAGCGATGCACCAAAGCTCGAAATAATTTCAGTCATTCCAATGAATAGTATATGCATGACAGCACCGGCTATTACAGATGGAAGGATATATTTCAGAACCCAGGATAACCTGTATGCAATAGCAAAAAAATAGCTTCAGTCTTTTCTCAGGTTTAACACAAGATTACCTGATTTGATTTTGTTCACTGATCTGTAAAGTACAGCCAGCCCTACAACAGTTACTGCTGAAATCATCAGCAGAAGCAAGGTTAAAGAAATGCCATTGCTGTTTCGCAGCGACGGCAGGGTTGCAATTATTGCAGATGTTGTTCCGGTAATGACACCCCATATCAGTATGATTATCTGGTCTGTAACAAGATACTTCCTGATCATTCCGGAATTATAACCGATAGCATAAAGCAAGGAGAATTCGTTTTTTCTGAGTTCAAAATTTCTTGTGAGAATGAAACCAAGACCCAGGACACCCAGGATTAAACCAAAAATTCCAAGTATTGTGAAAACATTCAGATAAGTGTTTGTCACAATAAAAAATGATGCAAGCTTATCAGATGCCTTTTCAACAGAGAGACCATAATCAGAAAACCTGTCACTGAGCAGGTCTTTCAGATCATCTGCCGCTTCAGAATCTGTATCCACAAGAAACACAGAACTTCCCGAAACAGAAGGGAAATACTCCCTGAGATTTTCTTCACCAATTATCAGATGTCCCTGAAAGACAGATGATTTCAGTCCTCCGCATATTACAATCCGGAGCGGCTGTCCTTTTTCTGTCCTGTAAATCAGGGTGTCACCTGTCTTAATCATAAGTCCCCACTGCAGGACAGTCTGATCAGCAATACCATAAATAATATTGCCATCATACCTTTCATTCAGCAGCAACCACGGATTTTTATTATAAGCCTTCAGGACTGATGCAAAGGAGAATGAACCCCTGTTGACAAAATGTGCAGGATCGATTCCCAGAAGGGGAGGTGCTTTTACCTTGTTAAGGTTAAGACAGCTGGCATCATCTCCTTTCAGTAAAGGCATTTGCACAATCTCTGTATTCCTGAACTGAAGCTCATTAAGTCCGAATTCTCTTTTTCCTTCTTCCGAAGCCAGGTTATGATTGACCGGCAGAGCAGATTCTGCATACAGGAGATATCCTCCCGTACCTCCGCTGTTCTCAAGCATTTCCGGCGTTATTGTCTGCCTGTTCGACCCGGTTATTATTATCGCAAAAATACCGGATGCAATAAAGATCATAGGAGCAAGGACCTGTGAAGAATTGAACCTGTAAAAACCTGCCGAAAGAGTGAAAATACTCCTTGCCCTCTTTTCTGAAAGGTTAAGATAATAATGCCTCAGTACCAGGACAAAGGAGACAAATAGCAGTATTCCTGCTGAAAATGAAATAGTTAAAGAAGCATTGTGGTTCAATATTGTAAGCAGAATAAAAATCACCGTTGCGAATCCTGTAAGCATTAGAAGAATAGAATTATATCCCTGAAAGCGAACTGAATAACTTTTTTCACCATTTCCTGATAGCAGCTTCAGGTACCTCCTGAGTTTTAAAACAACTATCAACTGTGATACAAAAACTGTTGATATAAATCCGTAAAGAAATGTAAGCGGCTTCATGGCAGGTGTAATGGCATCTGTTTGGACTGCCCCTTTCCAGACAGAATTAAGAGCTGTTACAAGCAGAAAATTAACAGCAATACCGAGAATAACTCCGGCAAGGGCCCCTGTGACTGCAATTAACAGGGTTTCATAAATTGTGATTTTACCTATGAGTTTGTTTCTGAATCCAAGTGCATGGAAAGTCCTGATCTGGTCTTTTTTTGAATCAAAATATATTGATATTGTAATTGTCAGCAAAATAACACATGACAGAAGTATGAAGAAGCCGAGGCTCATAAAAAGTGTTCCGAAATCAACACCGCTTACGGCAGCCTCAATACCTGATTCACGTACATCTGATATTGTAAAGCCAGCATCAGCCGGATCAATTTTCCCTCTGAGTGCATCAAGGATGGTTTCCGTCCCGGTTGTTTCCGGGAATCTCAGTGCAGTGGCTATTCCGAAGTTATTACCCCACAGCTTTTTACCTGTTTCATAGCTTATAAAAGCTTTTGGGGTTCCTTTATATAAATTCCAGTATTCTTCATCTTTATCCCTGATTTTATCGATTAAAACAGGAATTCCCGCATCCCATGATGAACATGATGTGCTGCCTGAAATACCCGGAAATTCAGGCATCAGAAAGGGATCATTAAAACCGGGTTCTGAACCTGTAATTCCTTCTACATAAAACTTCTCCGACCGGGTTTCGAGCCTGCTTCCCTCAGGAAAAAACCACGATAAAGTCAGAGTATCTCCGGCTTCAGCATTAATATCAGCTGCCAGCCATTTGTTAATAAGGATTGAATTTCCTCCTGAGGATGAAAAGACCTTGTCGCTGCTGCAAATAAAAGAATACGGCGTTTCGGCTGACTTTCCTGTAATGCTGTTAGCAAGATAGGTAAGTACAGGATATCCCTTGACGTATGATAATATACTGAATACCAATGAACTGTCAATAAATATCCTGTCGGATATTATCTCTGTCTCCTTTGTTGCATCAGATTTTCTGATTTTAAATCCGATATCAGTCAGTGTGAGTTCCGTTTTCAGTAATTTATATAGCAGAGAATCGGAGAGACCTGTACTATAAGCGGCAAGTAATCTGTTACATCTACCTGAATTTCCTTCAGATAAGCCTGTATCCTCAAGGTTCATAAAGATATTCATCGGTGGGATCTGGCTTATCCCAAGGGAAAAATTGCCAGCCATTTCAGCTTCAATTATCCCTGATACAAGAAAAACTTTTGAGCTGGTGCCATTCTTTCCTGGTGAGAAAGGAGCATTTTCCGGAATGGGATCAGCCTCCCTGAACCGGATAATTATTTCATCTCCCTCTTTAATCCCAAGGTATCCTGCAAGATTACCGTTCAGCAATACTCCTCCATCAGAAATTTTTAAACAGTTCAGGCCATGAAAATCAAAAAAGGCAGAATCAACCCCATAGATGCTTACATTAAGAGCAGTGGCGCCATTTGAAAAATTCTGGCAGTAGCCCCTTGTTTCAAAAACAGGTACTGTGATAAGATTATGGTTCTGGTTAAGCCTTCCGGCAAGAGCAGGATCGAAGAACCGCAGACCTGTCCCTGCAACAAGATATGTATTTCCCAGCTTTTCCTCCGAATTTCTTTTCAGACTTTCACGAACGGAATCGCCTGTCATCAGCGAGCCGGTTATAATGGCCGCAAGCAGGGCTATTATGAGAATATTATTCAAATATTCCCGCTTGCTGAACAGGAAGGATTTAACAGTAAGTCTGAAATGATGATTTGACATACTGATCATTATATCAGTCGGTTAGTTTGCCACTCTCAAGCTTAAGATGCCTGGTCATCTTTGCTGAAAGATCCAAAGAATGAGTTGCAACAATAAGAGTTATTCCCAGATCCCTGTTGATCTGCAGAAGAAGGTTCCCAAGAATATCTGCATTTTTTGCGTCAAGAGAACCGGTCGGCTCGTCGGCCAGCAAAACTGACGGTTTCCTTATCAGTGCTCTCACAAGGGTTGCTCTTTGTGCTTCACCACCTGAAACCTGGAACGGATATTTGTTTTCAAGTTCTTTTATACCAATCCGTTCCATCAGCTCGCTACAGAAAGTTTTCTTTTCGGCCAGTTCCGAATCACTGATCGCTGAGGAGAAAAGGGGAAGCATAATATTGTCCAGTATTGTCAGGTGTTTGAAAAGGAGATGATCCTGAAAAACAAAACCAATGTTCCTGTTACGATAATCAGACAGTTCATCAGGCATAAGGTCAGTCAGCTTCCTGCCGTCGAATTCCACGTCGCCTGAATCGGGTCTGTCGAGTGTGCCGATAATATTCATCAGAGTGGTTTTCCCTGATCCGGATGGTCCGGTAATTGCAATAGTATCACCTTTCTGAGCACTGAACGACAGTCTGTCAAGCACAACACCTCTTGCAGGATACTTTTTTGAAATGTCTGTTAACTGCAGCATTGGAGAATTATAAATTGTCAATTGTACTTCTGTACATTTTTTCAAGTCTTTCTGACATTCTGCCCAGCGAAAGCTCCGATCTTACTCCGGCATAGCCCTGTTTTCCAAGTTGCTCCCTCAGGGATATGTTCTTCATAAGCTCAGTAAGTGATCTTGCCAGGGTTTCAACATCATCAGGCTCGTATGTGATTCCTCCTCCCGTGTTCTTAATTATTTCAGGAAAAGCGCCTGTTGACGGCTGAACGACCGGCACACCGGCAATGTTAGCCTCAAGAAGATACAGCCCGTATCCGTCATATTTTCTTACAGGCACACTTATAATATCCACTGAATGAAAGAATTCAGCCTTTTTATTCCCCTGAAACTCAGGGAATATCCTGACATCCTTTTTAAAACCATGATCCCTGATTTTTTTTATCTGCGAAAGAACAAAGGGTTTGTCGTCAGAAGTAAATCCACCACAGACATTCAGAGTCAGACCCGGAATTGAGTTTTCTTTCTTCATCAGAATAAAGGCATCAACAAGCTTGTCAAAACCGTTATGGGCGTTTACCCTGCAGAAGTAACCTATAGCAGGATTTCGTGTTTCAGGCTTATCTGCCTGCAGGTTTTCCGGATCAAAACCAAGCGGAATAACATCTATTTTCTCTCCGCTCAGGCCTGTTTTTGCAAGGAACATATCTTTGTAATACTGACTGGGAGTAACAAACCTGTCGACATAAACAGCCTCCTTTGCAATGAGTTCCCAGGCTCTGCTTTTAAATGGTTCAATCATGTCCTCAATCCAGTCATCTTCATTTAGAAGAGAACAGACAACCTTTACATCAATATGGTTTTTCAATTGACGGGCAAGTCCGAGGATTAGGGCATTAGACAGATGTATTACATCAGGCCTGCCATTTTTCTCAAGATATTTTACAAGTCTTTTTACCTCATGCTGCTTGAAAGCATTGTCACCTTCAATCATGTTAAGTGTCAGCTCCTCAAGACCTTCTGTCCTTGTGGTTCCTGACATTCCGGAAGCAAGTTTCAGGAATATGGGAGAATCAAAGAACTTGTCAAGAAATGCAGGCATGTTTTTAAACAGAGCCACCTTTTCCCTCAGGTACATTGAAATGGCTCCAAAAAACACATTACTGTCAAATCCAGTCTCGGTATTTGACTTCTCAGGCGGGAGATACAGGGGAATAGCACTTGCACTTATTCCACCGGCTCTTTTAATTGCCCTGAGGAACAGCATGTCGCGATAGCAGTTTCCACAGTAAAATGAACCACCTGAACCGGTAATCAGATATACGATTTTCATATTATCTCTTTGTTCCAAATGCCAGGATTCTTCCATCTTCGGTCAGAAAATAAAACCTGTCCTTTGTTACAACAGGTGAGCTGCTGATAGGAGAACCTGCATTAAAGCTCCATATTTTCTTACCGCTCTTAATATCAAGTAAATAAATATTTCCGTCAGTACTGCCGAAAATTACTTTTTCCGGTGTCATCACAGCAGAACCAGTGATCGCACCTTTTGTCATATACTTCCATAATTCCCTTCCGGTGTTCATGTCGAAACAATACATGTATTTGTCATCATTGCCTATAACAACATATTTGTTTCCTACTGCAGGTATTGCAACAATCGGTCCTGCATTTTGTGTTGCACTTGCCTGCCATAAAACCTTTCTATCCTTCAGGTCAACACAGTACAATTCCCCGTTATAGTCACCAAAACATGCTGTTCCTGAATAAATTGCCGGTGAAGCAGCTATATATACCCCAATATTTAAAGTATCTGTTTCTCTTCCTGTTAAAACATCCGCAACCCTCAGAATACCATCACATCCTCCGAAAATGACCCTGTTACCAAATACTGAAGGAGTTCCGTTAATATAGTTATCGGTCTCAGCTTTCCAGATTAGTTTTCCGGAAGCCGGATCAATACAGTGAAGAAAGTAATCGTAGCTTCCGAATACAATACCTGACCTGCCCGAAGCCTCCCAGTAATTAGCCGATCCGGCAATCTTATTATCAGTCTTGTAAGTCCATAGAATCCTGCCTGTTCTGCCGTCAACAGCTCTTAAACTGCCGTCGCCGGAGCCGGCATATACTTTTCCGCCGTAAAAGAGAGGGGGAGCCTCAATTGCACTACCTGTCTCGCAGCTCCACAATATTTTACCGGCATCATCCATTGCGAAAACAGTACCTTTTTCATTTCCAAAATATATAACGTTCTGATTTAGTACAGGTGATGATTTCGATCTAGCTCCGCTTGCTGATTTCCACAGGAGCACAGGCTTATCAGGTATTTCAAAGTCAGTAAAACCTGAAAGTGAACTTTTGCCTCTGAATACAGGCCAGTTATAACTGGTTGCCTGGCTAAAAGCAAGCTGGGATATAAAGACAAATAAGAGACACAAACATCTCATATAATGTGTTTTATGTTATCTTCGACAAAGCCCCTGTGGGACATACTGATATATATTTCTCTGCAGTTTTTCTGTCAATGCTTTCAAAACTGACAGTCAGCGGCTCCGAGATAAGAGTAATAAACCCCCTGTTGACAAAGCAAAGTGAAGCATTTTCCTTACTCTCGTCGGATACCCTTACGCACAGCCCGCATTTTATGCATTTTGCATGTTCAAATATGAGGTTTGCCTCCTTGTTTATCTTCTTCAGAACAGGGGCATTAACCATTTTTCCCTGAGGGTCCTTAACATTCAAAGTTACAGAAACATCCCGTAACCTGCAATCATCTGCAGCCCGGCAATCGCAATGCATGCAGTTCACAGATTCTGAAGCAGCTGCCCTCAGGTCGCTTATCTCCCTGCATCTTGCGGCATCTTCAGGAACCTCCTTCATCCATTCCTTCTGCTCATAAGCTTCAAGCTTTCCTGTTCTGGATGAAAATTTTTTCCTTACCGGATTGATAATTTTCTGCTTATCCTTAACATCAATCAAGCCGGCAAAATCTTCAGCAGGTTTACCATTTATGAAGGTATTGTATACAAATAGCATGAGATTACGGATCGACACTGCTTCATCGATTTTCTTCCTCCGGCAGGCATTTTCACAGTAAGCAGGGCAGTCAGTACAGACAATGTCATTAGTCGTTACTTCTTTTGCAGCAAGTTCAAGAGCCGCATTTATGTCTCCTGCCTGAAGATGTCTGTTAATCAGCGGAATATTATAACCTGCAGGGCACACAATACGGCAGGGAGCCTCACATTCTGCCCTGTGTTCGGCAAGAAGCATTTCAACTGCCTTTTTCCGTAAGCGGATAACATCATCACCGGATGAGTCAATTTCTAACCCGTCGCGGACCTTTGCAGTACATGAAGGCATGTAATTATTTGTCATTCTGTCTTTTACCACACAAACCATACATGAGGAATATGGTTCTACATCTTCCCTGTGGCAGAGCGTTGGTATGTAAATGCCGGCTTTTACAGCTGCATCCAGAATTGTCTGCCCTGCTACAACATCCAGCTCAATATCGTCAATTCTTATCTTCATTCAGACTTACAATTTCTACTGCTCCCTCGGGGCAGACAATCCTGCAATTATCACATTTTGTACATTTTGCAAGATCAATGCTGTGTTTTTCATAGGGTTTGAAATCAATTGCCTGCACAGGACATTCCTGATAGCATTTGGTACATCCGGTACATTGATCTGTTATAACATATTTTACAAGTTCCCTGCATTTTTTCGCATGACAGATTCCCCTTGTGTGCGCCTCATATTCCTCCCTGAAATATCGCAGACCTGTCAGAACAGGATTTGGCGCAGTTTTCCCCAGTCCGCACAGGCTTCCGTTCCTGACATCATGGCTCAGACGTTCAAGTTCCTCAATATCAGCCATTGTAGCCTTGCCTTCACTAAGTGCAGTGAGAATATTTAGCATCTGCTTTGTTCCAACCCTGCAGAAGGTACACTTACCGCATGATTGTTTATGTGTGAAAGAAAGGAAATACTTTGCAATATCAACCATGCAGTCAGTATCATCAAGAACCACAAGTCCTCCTGATCCCATCATTGCACCCATTCTTGACAGTTGTTCATAATCGACCGGAGTGTCGGCCAGACCTGCCGGGATACAGCCTCCTGACGGGCCGCCAATCTGCACTGCCTTGAAAGTTCTTCCTTCACCAACACCATTACCTATGTTCTCAACTATATCCCTTATTGTTGTACCCATCGGGACTTCAATAAGTCCACCTTTTGAAATTTTTCCGGCTAAGGCAAAAACCTTTGTACCCTTGCTTTTTTCTGTTCCGATATTGCTGAAAGCCTCACTGCCATTGTTTATTATCCATGGTACAAGTGAGAGTGTTTCAACATTGTTAACAAGTGTGGGCCTGTCCCTGAATCCCTTTTCAACAGGGTAGGGAGGCCTGAAGTGCGGATATCCGCGTTTGCCCTCCATGGAGGCTATCAGGGCAGTTTCCTCACCACATACAAAGGCTCCTGCACCTTCAAAAATGCTGATATTGAATCTGAAACCATTTTTATTTACTTCAGTTCCAAGTATCCCATGGCTATAACATTTTTCAACAGCATGTCTTATCCTCATGACAGCAAGAGGGTATTCAGCCCTTATGTAAAAGATACCTTCATCTGCTCCAGTTGCATAAGCGGCAATCAGCATGCCTTCAATAATTCTGTACGGAAAAGATTCCAGCAGCATCCTGTCCATAAAGGCGCCAGGGTCTCCTTCATCACCATTGCAGACAACATATTTCGGTTTGCCCGCTGCCCTGGAAAACAACCTCCACTTCAGTCCGGTTAAAAAACCTGCACCCCCGCGACCCCTGAGACCGCTTTTAAGTATATTTTCAATAAGCTCCTCAGGAAGACTTTTCCTAAGGACTTTTTCAAAAGCGCCAAAGCCTCCAAGCATCCTGTATTCCTCATAAGATTCCGGTGACTGGATTCCGCTGTTAAGCGTGGCCAGGTGCATCTGAAGGTTCAGAAAGTTATTCAGATGCTTTTCCCGCACTTCACCCGGAAGATTGACAGGACTGAATATTTTCTCATCTGAAACGAAACTGTCAGCCAGGTCATTAATCCCGTATAATAATCTCTTGTTAAGAGAGGAGGGCCTTATATGCTTGAGAAGAATTTCTTCCACCTGTTCCTTTCTGACATTTGTATACCGGTGATGGCTGTTATCTTTTGTTACAATCTCCAGCAGCGGAGTCTGATTGCATACTCCGACACAACCTACCGGTTTTACTTTGATTTTCAGATCATAACCTTCCTTAATATCTGTAAGATTAGTCAGAATGTCCCTGCTTCCCCCGGCAACGCAGCATGAGCCCAGGCCAATTCTGACCTCAGCTTCAATATTTTCATCATCATCGTCATTTCCGGCAGCTTTCTCTGAATGGCTTCCTGATAAAAAATCACTTATTATCTCTTTTGCCAGGTTAGGCTTAACATGACCATAAGTCTTTCCGTCTATCTGAATTACAGGTGCCAGAGTACAACATCCAAGGCAAGCCACTTCTTCAACAGAAAACAGGTTATCCTTTGATATGTTTCGGGACTCATCAATCCCGAGTTCTCTCTGAAAAGCCTCAGATATCAGCTGTGAACCTTTTACATGACAAGCGGTACCTGTACAGATCTTTATAGTATGTTTCCCTACCGGCAGATGCCTGAACTGTGAATAGAAAGTTGAGACCCCGGAGATCTGACCCGGAGTAATATCTGTCACCTCACAAATATATTTCAGGGCATCGGAGGGCAGATAATTTAATTTCTTCTGCACCTCCTGCAGTATAAGGATTACATTTTCCTTCTCCCTGCCGGTAAAGCCAACAACCTCATCAACAGCCGATTTTATCTCTTCAGGGCCGATGCTGTTGCTGCAATTGCATCCTGTACCTTGTATCTTATTATCCTTACTCACTTGCAGAAATACAGTATAGATTTTCTCTTCCTCTTATATAAATCTTTTTATCGGAAAAAGCTGGTGTACAATCAACTGCCTCTCCGAGGGCAGTCTCAGAAAACTGTTCAAACTTATTTGCAGCCTTTACAACAAATCCGCGTCCTGCCCTGTCGATCATATACACCTTATTATCAGCTATAACCGGCGAGGCATAGAAGGGATCGGCAAAAGTATGAGTCCACAAGGTATCCCCCTTTTGTGCATCATAGCAGGCAACATCACCGAATCCTGTTGCTATTACAAGTATTTCATCATTGGCTACAGGACTTGAAACATCGGAAGTATAAGCATTATCTTCCCATGCTATTGCAGCGGCTGAGCCTGGCTTTACGGCAGCAAGCTTCTGATAATCTGTCACAGCATAGACCATTGAACTGTTAACTGCAAGTGAAGGTGCAACATCGCCCGAAAGACAGT
>ENA-UOWG01000330-UOWG01000330.1-activated-sludge-metagenome-genome-assembly--contig:-NODE-330-length-67087-cov-6.580708_pt1 | contig 67087 bp, 40 predicted proteins | sample MGYA00238147_ERZ761563 | MGnify/ENA primary metagenome ERZ761563 (study PRJEB28884, sample SAMN05720216) | anaerobic digester metagenome | isolation source: active sludge of municipal...
TCCGGTTTCACGTCACGGTTAACAAGTTTTGGTACTGTGAACATGTTTTTCATCGGAACAGAACAGACATTTGCCTCCATCTCAGTATTTTTAAATATCAATCATAACTTTATCTGTAATCACTACCTGTATCCGGCTGCATCAGCATACCGGGAAGCAGGTTTTTTATAGATAACATCCTCTCTCTGCCACTTCGGCGCCGGAGAAAATACAAATTTCCCGTTCTTTACTTCTGCCATGAAAATTGGGCGTATATTATTCCAGGTCCCGTCATATACAAGGTCGCCTGTTACTCCTTTATACCCGTTTGTAACTTTCATGTCAGTTAAAACATCTCTTATAACTGCCCTGTTAAGTCCAGCTCTTTCTATTGATTGAATAAGGATATTCATACCATCATAAGCATGTGCGGCAAACACATCAGGTTCAATGCCAAATCGAATCTTATAATCAGTTTTGAATTTCTTCAGTTTTGGATCATCAGAATCAGGGTTATACTGGCAGGTTGTTACCAAACCATTTGCCAGGTTGCCGGCCATTTCAAGAAAAACGGGACTCACAATTCTGTCTGAAGCATACACCGGCTGTTTTAAGCCCATTGCCCTGATCTGCTGAAGAATGAGGGCAGATTCCTTAGCGTTGCCCCACATAGCAATTGCATCAGGATTAGTTTTCTTAATCCTTTCAAGCTGTGTTTTGAAGTCTGTCTCTCCATCTTTAAAACGTTCCTCGATTACAATAGGATATCCCAGTCTGGTGGCAGTTCTGTTGAAATGGAGGGTTCCAACGCGACCATACCTGTTATTTGCTCTTATCATTGCAACACGTTTGTGCCCGTCTTTTACATAAATTTTATTGACCATTATATAACTTGACTGTCTGTCGTCAGGAATTGTCCTTACAACCCAGGGTATATTGGTCTCAGTAAAAGTAGGATCAGGATCACCGGTATTAACATTCGGGATCTCAAGTTTGAGGGTTGCTCTGATCGCAACATGTGAAACTATGTCATCAATTGATCCAAGCCATGCCCATACACCTTCATCGTCCATGGCTACTATTTCATTTGCAGCAGCTCCCCACAAACCTACATCGTTGTGAACCATGAGTTTATACGGAATACCTTTATAACCACCGCGTTTGTTAGCCTCTTCAATAGCAAGCATTGATCCCTGAAGCATCTGGGTACCTTCCTTTACAAGGATTGAGCCCTCAAGAGGGCCAAGAAAACCAAGTCTGACTTCCTTCAGTCCTGTAGGAAAAGGCTTTTCGCGCCCCGCTCCATAGAACTTCATCGGTTCAATGAAATGGTATTTATAAGCTTTCATGTACTTATCATAACCTACAAGTTCATCCGGAACATTGCCATAGTTTTTTACAGGCGCCTGAGCATTTAAGATTGCTACAAGCAGGAGGAAGAATATCGGAAAGATTCCTTTTAATTTCAGATTCAGTTCCATAGTGGTTACTTTTTTATTTAGCCTTACAAACAGCATAAGCTTCAATTTCAATCAGAAGTGTTTCCCAGCACAGACGTGCCTGGATTCCCGTACTTGCCGGAAGGGGGTTCAATCCCAGCCAGCCATAGAATGTCGTTCTTATCTTATTAAACTCTGCATAATCCCGCTCAATATCCCTGAGGTAATTGGTTGTCCTGACAACATCATGCCAGGTCATGCCTTCAGCTGCAAGCAGATTTGTGATATTCCTGTATGTTCTCCACTGCTGGGCCTTAAAGTCTCCGATATGCTCAGCTTTGCCTTCCTCATTCACACTTGCAGTTCCTGAGATAAGAAGTACTTTATAGTCACCAATATCAAGACGCAGTGCCCTTGAAAAGGAGGATGGTTTTGCATAATCGTAGGCTTCATTTATTATATGAGGGGCATGAGTAACATGCTTTTTAACCGGAGGCCTTGTTTTGTGTATTTCAGAAACCGGAGTCGGGGTTATTTTGCTGTCAGGACTCAGTATTCCAAGCTTTGACATCTCAAGGCGCTCTCCTTCAGTAAGGTTCTTAAGATCGATAAGAATTTTTGGTTCAGTCATTATTTATTGGTTTATTGTTATTTATTTCATTCAATTGGTACTTTGTATCCATCGGGTTGGGAGAGCAAGCTGATCAACCCACCCCCTGCCCCTCCCAGGAGGGGAGCCAGTAATCAGTAACCGGTTAACGACTTACGGCTACTGATTACCGATCACCGATAACCAATTACAACTTAAGTTTCTCTCCGCGGCTCACGCCCTTGGATGTTGCAACCCACATGTAATCGCCCTGTCCGTCACATCCTATAATAAAATTATGTGAAATTGAAGGGCTCTGGGGTATTTCTTTCTTCACTCCACCTGTGGTTACAATGGCAACTCCATTTCCATCTTTGTCATTCTTTTTATATGTTACCCAGTTGGTTCCGTTTGTACTGCTGAATCCGTTATCGGAGCAAACAAAAGCACAAGGTCCTTCAGCTCTGAGGAAATTTATAAAATTGCTTGCCAGTCCGCTGTCATGGTCAAAATAGCCTTTCCAGTATTTTCCGTCATACCTGCTCATTCCAAAGTAAGAGGATATCCAGAGTATTCCTTCCGACCATGAAGTTGCTGTTGTAATATCATGAACCACACCATCATCAGGCTGAAGGTCAATCTCCATAAATCCGTCAGGATCAACATAATCGCGAAACTGCTTTGTTTTTGTGTTGTATTCAATAACTCCACCACCCCATGCAGCAATGAATATTTTACCATCACCTGCTGACACACCATAAGTCCAGGGTTCATGCATTGGAGCATTCATTTCAGTGAAAATCTCCCATTTTTTAGAGAATGTATCATAATGTCCTGCTCCTCCTCCTGTTGTGCACCAGACATCCTTGCCGTCGCATATAACCATATAAACCAGGTCATTAGGCATCCCTGAATTGAATTGATTAAACACTTCAAACTTCCCTCCCGACCATTTTGTAAGTCCTCCCAGAGTTCCAATCCATACATCTCCTGTAAGTTCGCTGACATCCACAGACACAACCCCGTTATGAGCCAGACCATCCTTGGAAGTATATGTCTTCCATTTCCCATTTTCATAAACAGCGAGTCCATCGTGTGTTCCAACATATACCTTGTCACCTACAGCCCTTACACAATAGCACTTGTCAGATGGCAAACCATCTTTTGTTGTGAAGTTCTTCCAGTTCCCGTAGACAGGAACTGCCTTTGTCTGATCATTAGGGGCAGGAAGACCTGGATTTTTGGTGCTTGCTACAGGAACATCAATTGTTGCAGGAGGCATCAACTCATTCACTGTATGGTTGTTATCTGCTTTCCGCAGAATAAAACCAAGTGAAACAGCACCTGAAATAATAACAAGCAGAATTGTAATCTTAAAACTGGTGCTCCTTAGGATTTTTTTCATAGGATTGTGGTTTACAGGTTAATGATTCAATGAGGCTTTTTGTATGTTCTTTCCGGTATCATAAGCAGGTCCTCTCAATGATTTAAGGTATTCTATCAGTTCATTGAGTTCAATTTTGGTCATATCACCGGTTATTCCATGACGGTCGTCTCTGCCATAAATTGTCCAGATTTCTTCAAGTGTTTTTGCTCTTCCGTCATGAAGGTAGGGAGGTGATGCATAAATATTATTAAGATGAGGAGTATCAAACAATATAGAGTCATCGCTCGCAGCAAGGGTACTTACATCAAAGGGCTGTTTGTTAGTATAATACGGACCCGGATGACAAGTGACACATCTGTTGTTGACTGGTATCTCCCGTCCGAAATTATCTTTTGTACGTTCGAATATTTTCTTACCTCTCAGCTGAGCTTCATTAAGAACTCCAACAGGATTGAACTGCAGGTTGGGAGGATAAGGAATACCTCTCATTATATAAGCAGAAATAGCATCAAGGTCTTTATAGGGAAACTGCTCGGTTCTTGTAAGCACTGTTGAGAATCTCATACCATCCTGCTTATAAACTGTCTGGTTCTTTCCGTTCCACTTGAAAGGAGGAGTATCACCTATATCTCTTAACGACTGTGTGTTAGTTACATTTCTTCCCATATCCTTTGAAGCCATATTGTACACAAGCCCATCCTCATGTTCATCGGGATGACATGTATAGCAGGAATACTGGTGCTGAAAAGTTCTGCCGGCATTATTGAGAAGTTTTCTTCCCCTCCGGAGAACCGTAATGCGGTCAGATGATCCGAGTTTAATTGTTCTGACGGTTTCCAGGCTTTCAGTACTTATTACACTTATTCTGTCCTCAAGGTGTTCGGCAACATACAGGTATTTACCATCAGGTGACAGAGTCATACCTTTTGGATTAGCGCCGGTTGAAATCCTTTTTGCAACATACCTGCTGCTGATTCCCAGATGATTAGCCCAAAGGCTTAACATCTCCGGAGTTGATTCGCTGATAAGCTTACGCACAGAATCTATGTCAACTACAGTTATTGTATTATTCCCTGAGCTTGAGATGAAAGCTTTTTTCCCGTCAGGAGTTATTTTAATATCATAAGGATCGGGATAATAAGCCTGGGGTTCATCTATAAGTAATTGAATTATCCTTCCATCACCTTTCTGTTCTATCACTCCGAAACCATGGTTCATCATCCAGCCTCTTTCCACCTGTAAGGTAGGCAGCAGGTTCTTTGGACGGATCATGGTAACAAGAGCAAGGTCACCCGAAGGAGTAAAAGCTACATTCTCCATCAGATAAGCTGATTCTACCATAAGGTACGAATCCAGCTGGCCAGACTCACCGTTAACTACTGTCAGTTCGGTTCCCATCGGTTCTCCGTAGGGAACAATTTCAGCTCTTCTTGCTGTTACAAAAAGACTCTTGCCATCAGGACTTATCTGGATGCCTGTTGGATTATTCCCGGTTGAAAGTCTTTTCTTTTCAATTCCGTCAGAAAGATCAATGACAGTCAGGTCAGAACTATATGAATTTACAACATATAAGAATCTTTCATCGGAGCTGAAAGAGAGTCCTGCAGGTCCGTTTCCGGTATTCAAAGTATCTATTATCCTGAAATCATTCAGGTCGATAACAGTAATAAAATCAGACCACTGGTTTGATACGTAGGCATAGAGTCCCTTTTTGTCTGTTATAACATCATAAGGCTTGTGCCCTACCTTTATCTTTTTTACTGTTTTCCCGGTTTCAGCATCTGCAGCAACAAGCATATCAGCATCCTGGGCTACGACATATAACAATTTCCCATCAGGAGAGGTTGTCAGATTCAGAGGCGAATAATAATCTTTATTGACAAGCTTTGAAATCAGTGGTGACCTGGCAATGTATAGATGACAGTTCATGCAATTAAGCGGATGATCTGTCGTGGCAGTCTTATAATCTACATGTCCCCTGGCCCATCTTTTCCCCGGAATGAATACAAGCAGTAAGAGTACTGACAATATGATTACAGTGATAAAAACCTTCTTCATTTCTTAAACCTATTATTCCAGTTCGACTTCTTTTTCAACAATTCCGTCAACATGCACGGGGACCGACACAGGATTCCTGCTAACGGCGGTTGCATACCTGTTTGCAGGTACCATTTCCCTGTCCTCATGACAGCCTATGCATCCGCGGCGTTCATTTGGCCGCAGGTAATACCAACCTCCCGGTCCATTGACAGTGGAACCTTTCGAATCAAGCGTTCTGATTCTGAACGGGGTATCTGCAGCTATTTTAAGATAAACAGAGCCATCATCTTCTACTATGATTATACCAAGTGATGAATCGACACCAATCAATTCAATCCTGTCAGCAAGTGGCAGTGAGAAACCCTTTTCTGGTGAATGCATGCCGGTAAGATTAATATTCTGACAAAGCAGCAGTCCGGTCTTAACACCGAAATCCACCTCGCTTGGCAGGTTTCGCGGCGTCTCATTTGCTTTTATGAGCAGTGCTCCAACAACATCTTTTTCAGCACTTTCATAAAGCTTTACACCAGATTTCCCATTTTTCAAATCATAATCATAAAGGGCATAATTACTATCCGTTCCTGTCTTCCCTGCAACCAACAATTTACTGTCTGACAAAGGCATAACAGATAAATAATCACCGTCCGGCTCAGAGATCAGGCTTCTTGAATGCAGGGGTCTGTTATAATTTATTGATACAATTCTGTTTTTTCCTGTTTGCTTTTCATGCTCAATGAAAAATATCTTACCGTTGTCTGTTTCATGGCAAATTCCTCTTACCACATTTCCCTCAGGGCTTTCATAAAAAAGTTCTGCTTTTGTACCATCAGGGCGAAGTACCATATAACCAGGCGATGAGACAACAGGAAAGACCTGGCGGCTTATTGCAAGTATCCTTCCATCCTTCAGAATAGAAGTGCCATAATAAGTATGAGGATTAAATGTCAACCGTTTAAGATCCGACCCGTCAATATTGCATGAAAAGAGCGTATAATCTGCTTTCAGTGTATCATTTGGTATCTGCCTGCTGAAAACCACCCTGTTACCGGGAAGGTAGACCGGATCGAAACAATTTTCACTCAGTGATATAATCTTTCTTATACTCTTCTTCCCTGCTTCCATTTCCCATATCTGCCAGGGATCATTCTGTTCCTTCCTGGCAGCAAAAAGTATTTTTTTGCCATCATAAGAAACAGAAGGTGAGCAGGCTGAATAAAAATCCGGACTTATTGAAACAGGTTTCCCTGAAAGATTTTCAGGATCTACTATTAACAATTCTGACCTGGAATTAAGCATCGGGAAATTTCCTCCTGCAGAACCGGTTGTATTTCCCTGTTTCTCAGCTACTGTTACAATTATCTTCCCTTCATGAGAATTACCGCCACATGCTGTTAATAAAATAACAATAAACAGAGTAAGTACAGCACTGGTTAATTTGTTAAGTCTGCAAAGCATATAAGATCACGATTAGGGTTCTGTAACTGTAAGTATCTGGTTTGCTTTTGTATTTTCAATAAGCTGCACCTTACCTGAGGGCCATTTTATTTCAATTGACTCAACGAGATCGTTTTTCCCCAGTCCGAAGTGCATACGATGGTCATTCTGAGACAGATATCCGGTAGGACCCTTCTGCTGGGCTATCTGTGATGTGCCACCGGAAACTATTTTTACCCTGGCACCTATTGCATCCTTATTGCTTTTAACACCAATAAGCTCAAGCATCAGCCAGTTATTCTGGTTCCCCTTGTTATTCCTGAGAAAGATCCCCCTGTTGTTAAGATTTGCTATGTAGATATCAAAATCACCGTCATTATCGTAATCGCCAAGGCAGGCACCTCTTCCGACATACTCATCATGAAAATATTTGCCAAGACCATTTGAGATATCTTTGAACTGTCCGGCTCCCTGATTGTCAAAAAGCTGGTCTTCATGACCATACAGATGTTTCAGAGCTCCGTTAGTCTTGAAAATATCTGCATCACCGTCGTTATCATAATCGACAAAAGAAGATGTCCAGCCGACAAATTGTCCTGCAATAGTTGCAATTCCGGCCGGATACGAACGATCGGCAAATACTCCGTTTCCAAGATTCTGATACAAAGAACAGTATGTATCATCTGAAACAAACAGATCCATCAGGCCATCATTATTATAGTCGGCAAAATCGACAGACATGCTTACAGTGGCCTCTCCTGCCTGGCTGAATGCAGTACCTGACATTGTACCCCTGTCTGTGAACTTTTTGCCTTCATCATTGTGCCACAGATAATTAAGGGTGTGATCATTCGCCACATAGATATCCATCCACCCGTCATCGTCATAATCAATAGCTCCAACGCCCATAGCCCTGCCGTCAAGATCAATAATTCCCATCTCCCTTGTAACATCAGTGAATGTACCGTCGCCGTTATTGTGATAGAGATAATCTGATTCTGCATCATAAGCCATGGGCCCGGGAAAACCATCAGGCGCATAAAAGTATTTGTACTCAGGATCAAAATTCAGATAATTTCCAATGTAAATATCCAGGTATCCATCAAGATCATAATCAAACCACACAGCGCCTATACTGCATTCTTGTAATCCTGCAACGCCTGCCTTCTTTGTGACATTTGTGAATTTTCCGTTCCCCTCATTTCTGTAGAGTACGTTAGCTCCGTAGTTACACAGGTAAATATCAGGGTAGCCGTCATTATTGTAATCTCCTATCGCAGCCCCCATTGTATAAAAAGAATCATCGACACCGGCTTTCCGGGAGACATCCTCAAATGTGCCATCACCACGGTTTCTGTACAGGTGGTTATGTGATTGTTCTGAAGGTTTTTCACCTATACTGAAACCATCAATCCATTTTCCGTTGCTCAGGAAGAGATCAATGAAGCCATCCTTGTCGAAATCGAGAAATGAAGCACCGCCTCCGCTCGATTCTATAATATTGTTAAGATGTTCTGTACCATTTCCAATTGTGTGTACAAAATCAAGTCCTATCTGCTGGCCTATCTCCTGGAAATAATCATCATCAGGAGGAGGTGAGACAGTTAGATTTTTTGTTTGCTTATCAGTGCCCGGGTTGCAGCTGTTAAGAATTAAAAATATTAAGCCAGGGATTGCCAGGGAACTTAAGATATTTACATGGCTGTAAATATTCTTCAGAGTTTTCATAATGTCGGGTTGGTTGGGTCGTAACACAAACTTATCCATTTCCGGAGATCAAAAAACCCGGAAAAAAATTTTAACACTCTTTCACATAATATTTAAGATGATTTTAAATTTCTAAACCAAAGCCTTAATTTTTTTTAACATATTTTTAGATTTTAACAGGCGCAACCCTGGGTTTAGTTTAATTTCTGACAGAAATCTTGTTAAATTTGTTTAACTCTTTATCAGGAGTTTTTTTTAACAATTATTCAAAACACTATGAAAAAATATTCTAGAATTTCAGCCACATTAATCGCATTTATTTTTCTCCTTAACATTATTGTCCAGGCTCAACCCGGATCACCATTGTATAAGGTAATAGTTTCACCGGATCATAAGAACTGGACCTACAAGGTGAATGAAACAGCCAGATTCTCTGTCCAGGTTATCAGGGATGGTAATCTTGTTGAAAATGCCGTGATAGATTACGAAGCTGGTCCGGAAATGATACCCGACCAGAAAAAGGAAGGTGTTGTTCTGAAAACCGGAAAGACAGAACTAACAGGAACAATGAAAACACCAGGCTTTTACAGGATAAGGGTTTGGGCTGTGTCGGAAGGCAAAAGGTATGAAGGCCTTGCAACTGCCGGTTTTGAACCGGAAAAGATACAGCCAACTGTTAAGGATCCTGCAGATTTTGACAGCTTCTGGAAAGATGCTATTGCTGAAGCAAGAAAAGTTGCCATGGATTCAAAAATCACTCTTATGCCAGAGAGATGCACAAGCGACGTTAATGTATATCACATTAATTTCCAGAACGATGCAGTTGGTTCCAGAATTTACGGGATCATGGCCATTCCCAAAAAGGCAGGAAAATATCCGGCTATCCTTAGGGTTCCGGGTGCAGGTATACGTCCTTATGCCGGCGATACACGACTGGCTTCACAGGGCTTCATTACACTTGAGATAGGCATACACGGCATTCCTGTAAACCTCGACCAGCAGGTTTATGATAACCTTATGGCAGGAGCTCTCTCTTCGTACTGGACTGTAAAAATGAATGACAAAAACACACACTATTATAAAAGAGTATTCACCGGCTGCGTGAAAGCAGTTGATTTTATATTCTCGCTTCCTGAGTTTGACGGGGAAAATGTTGCAGTTACAGGCGGCAGCCAGGGAGGTGCCCTTACAATTATAACCGCAGGTCTCGACAAAAGGATAAAATATGCAGCAGGACTATATCCAGCTATGTGTGATGCTCCGGGCTACCTCAACAACAGGGCTGGCGGATGGCCTCATTACTTCAGGACTGTTCAGCCTAAACCAAATGAACTTGAGACACTTGCATATTATGATGTTGTGAATTTTGCAAGGCGCGTATCTGTTCCGATATACCTTACCTGGGGCTATAATGACATCACCTGCCCGCCTACTTCAATGTATTCTGCATATAATGTAATAACAGCTCCAAAAGAGCTTCAACTATGGCTAGAAACCGGTCACTGGACCTTCCCTGAAGAATCAGAAATGCTCAATAACTGGCTTACCGGAAAACTTAAAGGAAAGTAGGAACTGTAGCAGTATGATTTCCGCCATTTTCCTGAAAATATGTATTAACCACAGAGAACACAGAGGAAATGCACAAAGGACACAAAGAATTTAAGAAAGCTGATCTTTCTTTGTGCACTCTGTGTAATCTCTGTGCTCTCTGTGGTTATAATAATTCGCTTCTCTTAATTTCCAGGAATACCCTGTTATTGTTTTTTTTGTTGTCCCTTAATTATTTGAGTTACTCCCAGAGCAAAAAGAAAATTTATACACCAGCAATTTCTTCAAGTGTATATATGACAGATGATATGCGGAATGCAGTTCTCGCTAATGCCAAAGCCGACACTGATGCAAAGAAAGCTGTAAACCTGATCATTGAGAGAGCAGGTCCGTGGATGAATTACAGTTACGACCAGTTATGGCAAATGATGTTCGGTAATACAATAAAACGATCGTGGATGGTTTGGTCAGACGGTTACTGCCCCTCATGCAAAAAACCAGTGCCAATGTACGACTGGCAGATGGACCCGCACAAAAAACCATGGAAAGTTACCTGCCCGCACTGCCATGAGGATTTTCCCAAGAACGATTTCGGGAAATTCTACGGGTCGGGGCTCAATGAAAACGGCATCTTCGATCCTTCAAAGGCAGACAGGTCGCTGCTCTTCAACGCCGAACATCCCGATCCGGCTGATCCCCTGCACGGCTTCGGAATTGACGATGGTGAAGGATGGTCTGCTGATGGTCACAGATGGAGGTTTATCGGGGCTTACCTTATTTACGGTCATTGGAAAGGCTTAATAGTAAAAGGTATAACCTGTTTTTCTGAAGCATATATTGTTACAGGTGATGCCGAATATGCAAGAAGGGCCGGGATTCTGCTTGACCGTGTTGCCGACCTGTATCCCTCACATGATTTCGGAAAGCAGGGTCTTGTCTACGAGAATTCCGGGCTTGCAGGTTATGTATCAACATGGCATGACGCCTGCCAGGAGACAAGGGAGATGGCAATTGCTTTTGATATGATAAGGGATGAAATTTCGGCTGATAACAAACTTGCTGAATTTCTTTCAGATAAACAGAAAAAGTACAATCTTCCTGAACCCAAATCAACTCCCGCAGATCTTATCAGAAATATAGAAAACGGAATAATACTCGATCCTCAGAAGAACAGGGGAAGGATCTACAGCAACTACCCGCAGACCGACATGACACTGGCGATCCTGAAAAAAATTGAGAATACAAAGGCTTCAAATGACAGTGTTACGATAATAATTGATTCTCTTATAAGGAGGGCAACTTCCATCGACGGTCTGACAGGCGAAAAGGGACTAACCGGCTATTCAGCCTACGGCTCTGCCAAAACGGCTGAATTCCTCTCCCTGTTCAGCCGGTGCGACAAACAGTTTCTTCCGTCACTTATTGCCAGGCATCCGGGAGTTATTGACATGTACAGGTTCTATATCGATACCTGGTGCGGTATGAAATACTATCCGAATATCGGCGATTGTGGCTCAATTGCACAGCCTGACACTGTCTATGCAGGAGTAAATATCTCAAAAGAACCCGGACTTAAACCATCGGTTTACAGTTTCCTGTGGGAACTCTACAAAATAACCGGAGATCCTGATTTTGTGAAAGTTATATATAATGAGAACGGCAATTCATCTGAAGGATTGCCATATGACCTTTTTGCTTCATCTCCCGAAAAAATAAGGAAGGAAACAGATAAGATCATAATCAGATACGGCAAGAAAATAGTATCAGGAAGTGTGAATAAGGAAAAATGGCACCTCGCAATATTAAAAGGTAATTCACGGAACAGTGACAGGGCTTTCTGGATGGATTATGATGCAGGGGGTTATCATTCACATGCCGATGGTCTGAATATAGGCCTGTTCGCATATGGTCTCGATCTATTGCCTGATTTTGGCTACCCTCCTGTGCAATTCGGTGGCTGGGAATCGGAAAAAGCAAAATGGTACACCATGACGGCTGCCCACAACACTGTGGTCGTTGATGGCAAAGATCAGATGAACCTTGCAGGTAAATATCAGGAAAATAAAGGTTTCATGGGAGAACCGGCCGGGAGCACAACTCTCTGGGCAGATGGTAAAATACTTCAGGCAGTGTCGGCTGATATCCCTGGTGCGTACAACATATCCCGTTACAGCAGGACCGATGCGATAATAACAACTGATGACGGTTTCTACATCATCGATATTTTCAATGTAGAAGGGGGAAAAAATCATGCAAGGATGACATATACTCTCCCGGGGGACATAAAGATAACAGGGATCCATCCGGTTAAAGGAAATGATTATGGTCATGGGGCCTTGTTGAGAAATTTCATGACTGACAGCCTTGCAGCGCCGGGGTGGACAGCCGACTGGACAATTGATGACAGACATAAACTGAGCAAAGAATCTGATCCGGTGCATCTTAGACTGACAGATCTTACTGACAGCGCTTCCGTTTCGTCAGCAGAAGCATGGATCACATCTGGGATAAGATCAACACAAGGTGAGTGGATACCAGCAATTGTAACTCAGAGAGCAGCAAAGGATTCCCTTCTTTCAAGTACATTTCTTTCTGTTCTGGAACCTTATTGTGTTAGACCGGTTATAAAAAAGGCAGAGAAGATCGCAGGTGATGGGAAATTATGTTCAGTTGAAATTACCCTCTACGACGGCACCAGGGACCTTTTTATTACAAGTGATGATGAATTCAGGGAGATGAACTTTATGATAAATGAAAACACTCATAAGATCCGATTTAAGGGGAGGATGATGTTAATAAGACTGGACAGCACAGGGTCGGTCAGAATAGTTTCAGCTTCAGGAGGAGGAGTAATTGAGATACTCGGATACCAGATTGACATGCTGACGGGTACGGGCAGCAACGAGATTGTTATTGAAAAAGGAAAAGCAAAAATCATCTCAGGCGAAATTTCTTCAGTCAGAAATCTGAAATACAATGGAAAACAGATACCTGTTTCAAAACCAGAAGCAAAACAGAACATATCATCTTATAATAAAAATTAGGAAGTCATTTATGCGCAGATAATACTTAAAAAGTAAAATAAAATTTGAAATTTAAACGATTAAGCATATATTTGGACTGATTAAATATAATGGAAAAAAGAGTCTCAATTACTGATATTGCCAGAAGGGTTGGAGTTTCTCCTACCCTGGTCTCATATGTTTTAAACGGTAAGGAAAAAGAGAAAAGGGTTGGAGCAGAGATGGCAGAAAAGATCAGGATCGCTGCAAGCGAGATGAATTATCAGCCAAATCAGATTGCCCGTAGCCTGAGGCTTGGCTCCACAAAAACAATCGGTCTGATTGTCGCAGATATTGCAAACCCATTCTTCAGTCATTTTGCCAGAATAGTTGAGGACGAGGCTTTTAAGGCAGGTTATACTGTTGTTTTCGGCAGTTCGGATGAAGATGAAAGAAAATCTGCTTTCCTGCTTGACTCCTTGTTAAACAGGCAGGTTGACGGACTGATAATTATTCCATCAGAAGGATCAGAAAAGCAGATAATGAATCTTCACAAAAAAAAGAAGCCATTTGTTCTATTCGACAGGTTTTTTGCAAACCTTGCAGGAAGCTATATTGTCCTGAATAATTACATGGCGACATTCACTGCAACAAAGCACCTCATTTCAAAGGGTTACAGAAAGATTGCACTCCTGGCATACAGGAACTCGATGATACATATGCAGGAGAGAATCAGGGGATACAGGGAAGCTATGGAAGAAGCCGGGCTGGATCATGAAAATTACCTGGCTGAATTGAAATTCAGTCATTTATATAAAGATTTCGAAAACCACATAAGCCTGTATCGGAATAAAAATAAAGGTATTGAAGCTGTTCTTTGTGCGAATAACGGCCTCTCAGTCAATACTCTCTATTACATGCGTCAGAACTGCATCAAGATCCCGGATGATATTGATTTCATCGGTTTTGACGGTGGAGATTCCTTTGATCTGTACTCTCCTCCTCTGTCATTTGTCAAACAGCCACTTGAAGAAATGGGCAAAGAGACAGTTAAACTATTGACTGACCTTATGAAAGGTTCAACAAAAATATCACATATTATGCTTGATCCTGAATTTGTATTCAGAGAAAATTCAGGCTGCTAGTTTTTTTTTACAATTATGCTTAAACGTTTATACAGCATTTTTAAGGCTTTCAACAAACAGAAAATAAACAAATAGTAAAAATGAAAACAGTCATCAGAGAGTTTACAATGAGATTCCGGACGGCTTCCTTTAAACTGTTACCGGTTGGAATCTGCATTTTTCTATTGTCCGGTCCTTGTTCTTTATACTCAGAGGTTCTGGCGCAGCAGGAAAAAAGAGTGACCGGTATAATCAGGGATGAATCGGGAGCGCTGCTTACCGGGGCTACTGTGGTTGTTGAAGGCACTTCTACAGGTGCCCTTGCAGATTCAGAAGGAAAATATTCCATAAATGTTACCAGTGACAAACCGGTGCTTGTGGTCTCATTTGTAGGATACAATACTCAAAAAATCCAGGTAGAAGGACGTTCCGTTATAGATATAGTCCTTGAAGCTGACCTGCAGTTGATTGATGAGGTTGTTGTTGTTGGTTACGGAACTCAGAAAAAAGTTAATCTCTCCGGCGCTGTTGATGTTGTTAATGCCAGATCCATAGAAAACAGGCCGGTGGCAAACGTAACTCAGTCATTACAGGGCATATCACCCAGCCTGAACATAAGCGTGAGTAATTCAGGAGGAGAAATGGGTGCCAAAATGAATATGAATATCAGGGGAATAGGTTCCATCAATGGAGGTGCACCATATGTTCTTGTTGATGGAATGGAGCAGGATATCAATAACCTGAATCCCGATGATATTGAAAGTGTTTCAGTGCTGAAGGATGCTGCTTCATCAGCTATATATGGTGCCCGGGCAGCATTTGGTGTTATACTTATAACAACAAAGAAGGGAAGAAATGACGGTTATTCGGTGACCTATTCAAACAATTTTTCGTTTGCAGCACCAACAATAGTGCCTCATTCGGTTGATTCAAGAAGATTCGCAAATTACCTGAACACCGCATCTCTCAATGACGGCAATCCTCCTCTTTTCCAGAAGATTATCCTTGATTTTATGGATCAGTACCTCGCAGGGAAAATCGACTACTGGACCATCCCTTTTCCACTTGCTCCGCAGTACTGGTTGCTTAACCAGGGAGCCTGGGCAAACACCGACTGGTATGATGTCAATTACAAAAAATGGGTTCCTAACAGCACTCACAACCTTAGTTTCAGCGGTGGTGACAAGAGGACCCAGTATTTTATCTCAGGGTCTCTGTTCGATCAGTCGGGTTTACTGAATTTCGGTACAGACAACTATAACAGGGGAACTGTAAACACGAAGATAAATACAAAACTCTATGACTGGCTGCGGTTTAACTTCACCAGCAAGTTCAGCAGGATTAATATAGAACGGCCAAGTTATGACAAGGATCTGCTTTATGACAGGCTTGCCCGCCAGTGGCCAACAAATGCTCCTTACTTCCCCGATGGGACACCAAACTATGAAGCAGTGCAGGTCTGGCTCGAGCAGGGTGGGATGTACAATGAAAAAAATAATGAGCTTAGCATAATTCCGGGTCTCGAAATTGAACCACTGAAAGGATGGGTAATCTACTCAAACCTTAGGTGGAGAATGAATAACTGGGGTAATTCAAACCATGAAGCAAAAGTAAAATCATGGCTGGCAGATGGGACAGAGGGTTATCTGCGTGCTGAAAATAATTACTCGGTTACAAATTATACCGGAAATTATGTTTCACCTAACATTTATTCAACTTACACAAGAGCCATTGGAAAAAACAATATAACTGTCATGGCTGGTTACGAACAGGAACTTTTTAATTATAATTCTTCATTTTCAAAAAGATACGATCTAATAAGTGATGCAGTACCATCACTTAAGACCGCGACAGGCAGGCAGGAGGCTCTAGGTGACCTGGGACATAATTCAACCAGGAGCTTTTTCGGAAGACTTAATTACAGCTTCAGTGACAGATATCTTGCAGAGGTGTCGATGCGCTATGACGGTTCATCGAAATTCCCTGAAGGCTATCGCTGGGGAACTTTCCCTTCCGGATCAGTAGCATGGGTAATTTCAAAAGAACAATTCTGGCAGCCAGTTTCCAAAGCCATAAATCTTTTTAAGGTGAGGGCTTCATTCGGATCACTTGGTAACCAGAATGTAGATAATTACCTCTATATAGAACGGCTTCCCATTTTTACAAACCTTGCCTATATAATGGGTGACGAAAGACCCAATTATGTCGGAATGGCCGGTTCAATAAGTCCTGGTCTGACATGGGAGAAAGTCAATACAAAAAATGCCGGGATAGATGCAGGGTTCCTGAACAACCGACTTAACCTGACCTTTGACTATTTTATACGTAATACATTCGACATGCTTGGTCCGGCGGAATCACTTCCGTCAGTTCTTGGCACAGCGGTCCCCAGGTCAAATAATGCAACTCTTCGTACAAATGGATTTGAAATTTCTCTGGACTGGCGGGATAAAATAGCCGATTTTTCATATGGTGCAAAGCTTGTACTGTCTGATGCAGTATCAACAGTAACAAGGTACTACAACCCTCAGAATCTTCTAAGTGCACCATACTACGAAGGAATGAAACTTGGGGAAATCTGGGGCTTTACAACTGTAGGGCTATTCGAGTCGGACGATCAGGCAAAGTCAGTTGACCAGTCATATTTCTCAGCAGATGTGCTGAGGGCAGGAGATGTACATTATGCTGACCTCAACAAAGACGGGAAAATAGATATTGGCACCAATACGGTTGGAAACCCGGGCGATAAATCCATAATAGGAAACTCAACTCCGAGGCTTGCATACAGCATGTCACTCAATGCCTCATGGAAAGGATTCGATCTGAATATGCTTTTACAGGGTATCGGAAAAAGGGATCTCTGGCTCAACAGTCCTATTTTCTGGGGAGCCGGAGGAATTTACTGGCTGACAGCATATGAGGAGCACATGGATTACTGGACAGAAGACAACACTGATGCATATTGGTTCAGACCATATATGGACAAGGGCAATAAGAATAAACAGGTTCAGACAAGGTACCTGCAGAACGGATCATACCTGCGTTTCAAAACAGTACAGCTTGGATATACCCTGCCTTCAACAATCACTACCAAGGCGAGAATACAAAACATGAGGGTTTATGTTTCAGGTGAGAACCTGCTTACATTCACCAAACTTTTTGCAGCATTCGATCCTGAAGCAACAGGGGGAGCCAGAGCAAACGGTTACATCTACCCCCTGCAGAAGATCATTTCCGGTGGAATGACTGTAACATTCTGAAAGACAATATTCATGCATTGAAAAAGAAATGAAAAATATAACAAGATGAAAAAAATACTATTCAGCCTGCTATTGTGCATTATGGCATTATTGTCATGCACAGAGGATTATCTGAACCGGATTCCACTTGATGAGCTTTCTCCTGATGACTATTTTAAAACAGCAAACGACCTGAAGCTTTACGCAAACAGGTTCTATCCGCTTCTCCCTTCCCATTCAGGGTACGGAGGCGGAACATTCTGGATTGATGCCAACAGCGATAATCTTGTCCCCGGGGTGGAAGACGCCCGTCTGGCAGGAACCCGCGTACTTCCTTCATCGGGAGGTGGGTGGACCTGGGATAATATCAGACAGGCAAATTACTTCCTCGACCATTGTAACATGCACCCAGGAGAAGAAGCCTTAAAAAAAATATATATTGCTGAAGTCAGGCTATTCAGAGCAATGCTTTACTATGATAAGCTGAAGACATTCGGTGATGTTCCATGGTTTTCCAAAGCCCTTAACCCGGATTCTCCAGAGCTCTATGCACCACGGACGAAAAGAAATATTGTGGCAGATTCGATTATTGCAGATATAGATTTTGCAATTTCCACCCTGAAGCCTAAGTCACAGGCGGAACCTTTCAGACTTAACAAGGAAGCCGCCATGCTTTTCAAAGCACGTGTCTGCCTTTATGAAGGAACATGGGAGAAATATCATTCAGGAACACCTTTCGGAGTCACCGGAAGCACAGGAACAAAATATATTCAGCTAGCTGCTGAAACAGCCGGTCAGCTAATGTCAATGGGAACAATGAACCTCTACAAAGGGCCTGCAGGAAAAGAGTATTTTTCACTTTTCAACCAGGTTGATTACAGCAATAATCCTGAGGTCATTATGTGGAAAAAATATGATGTTGGACTGGGCATTTATCACATGTGCAGTCAGTACCTGCCCTTTGGAGGAGGTGATATCGGCGTTTCAAAAAGCCTGTTTGATGATTACCTGTGCACAGATGGAAAACCTATCTCGGTCAGCCCTCTCTTTATGGGTTACGATTCAATTCAGGCTGAATCTAAAAACCGCGATCCGAGGCTCTCACAATCAATGCTCCTACCGGGACACTATGTCACTGTAAATTCACCCGGAGGAAAGCTCGACCGTAAATTTATCAGGCCAGCATTGGATCAGAGTCAGCAATTCAGAGCCACTACAGGATATTGCATGTATAAAGGCGCTAACACTGATTATTCCCAGCAGCTTAGCTCAGGAGGAACAATGGCTTCGATCTTCTTCAGATATACAGAAGCCCTTTTAATCTATGCTGAAGCAATGGCTGAACTTGGAACTATAACACAGACAGATATTAATAATACAATAAACCTTATACGCGACAGGGTTGGCATGGTACACATGAACATTGGCAACATAGCAACTGATCCTGACTGGGACTTCCCCTCATTGTCACCTGTAATAAATGAAATCCGACGTGAAAGACGCATTGAAATGGCATTTGAAGCACAACGATGGGACGATCTGGCAAGATGGAGGGCACACTCTCTGTTTGCAGGTAAAAGACCTAAGGGGATAAAATACATTGGTTCAAACCTTGAAGGGATTTATAAGGATACTCTGGGAATACCCACAATAGTAATCGGGAGAAACCTTTTTGTTGATGAACATGGAAATGTGGATCCATACCAGATAAAATTTCCTGCCGGTCTGGGTTTCAATCCTGACCGTGATTACCTCTCACCTATTCCAAGTGATGAACTGACACTTAATAATAAACTTGAACAAAATCCGGGATGGTAAAATATAATCTTATAAAGTGCCTGATCTCTTTCATCCTTGTCACGGCAGCTATATCATGCAACAGTGATGATGAATATTATGAAGCTGCTGATTTTGTTAAAGTGCCAAAAACAGATGCTCATTTTCACTATCTTACCCCGGAAACACAATATATGGAATTTGCTGAGTCGCTGAATTTCAGATTGTTAAATCCTATCTGGGAAGGAGAAGTGCCTATTGATACCCAACTTGCCATATCAACTATTATTAAACAAAAGCATCCATTATCCTACAGGTTTTTCACATCATTCCCTACAAACAATATATCCGATGAGAACTTTGCTGATTCTGCTATAGACTATATCAGGATGGCAATGAACAAAGGGGCTACTGGTGTGAAAATATGGAAAAATATTGGCATGGTGATCAGGATGACAGACAGTTCATTCTTAATGGCCGACGGGCCTGTTCTGGCTCCTCTATTTAAATATCTTTCAGCTAACAAAATTCCGGTCATCGGTCATCTTGGTGAGCCTAAGGACTGCTGGCTCCCGCTGGATCAGATGACTGACCGGGGCGATTCGCTTTACTATGCAGGAAATCCATGGTACCACATGTATTTTCATCCTGAAGTGCCATCATATGAAAAACAGATAGAAGCAATGGAAAAACTTCTGGAAAACAATCCGGGACTTGATTATACCGGAGCTCACCTTGCAAGTATTGAATGGAGCATTGATGAACTGGCTGAACTGCTTGACCGTTTCCCCGGAATGAAGGTGGACCTGGCGGCAAGAATATCTCATCTGCAATCCCAGTCAGATGATGACCGTGAACATGTCCGTAATTTTTTCATAAAATACCAGGACAGGATAGTATATGGTACAGATTCTGAGGTACATGATGTACCAGGAAAAAATCCTTCGGAACTGAAAGAAGGACTCAGGAGAGGATGGCAGAATCATTGGAACTACCTGGCAACCGATAGCTGCAGGGGACATGCAGGGCTCAGACTCCCGCGGAAAGTAATTGATAAGATTTATTATCTCAACACAAATAAATATTACAACCAGTAATCATAGAAGCCTTTGCGTCTGAACACCTCGACCCGAATCACAAAACGATGTAAAATACTCATATAAAGTAAAATAAACCAGCAATTGCATTTAAATGATGATTAGAAAAATTATTTGTATAATAACTGTTCTCTTCACAGCCCTGCTGTTTCCTTGCTGCAATAACAACATGGAACAAGTGACACTAGGGACACTGCTTGATGAAATGACAGATTTCAGCAGACTCTCAACTATCAGGGGGATGAATTACAAAACCATTCAGTACTCATCATATGACAGGCGAAGCATTTCACCTGACAGACCAGGATGGTTTGCTAATGAGGATGGTTTTGGAGAAGAGCCTGTACCAGGATTCATGAAAGTTTTATCACCTCCAGACTCTTCCGGGAAAGGAGTATATCTCATATGTGATACAACAGGGCCGGGAGTGATACAGCGGCTTTGGAGCGCCTCAATAACCGGCACAATACGTCTATTTATTGATTCGCAGGATATACCTGTATATGAAGGGAATGCACAGGATTTTTTTCAGAACACCCTGAAGGCCCTGTCAAATGGTATGGTAATAATAAATGGAACAGATTCATTTCGTCAGTTTGATGCATCATATTTCCCTGTACCCTTCTCGGGAAGATGCCGCATTGAGTGGACAGGCAGCATTAAAGATCCGCATTTCTATCATGTCGGATTACGACTTTATGAGAAAGGGACATCAGTTGAATCATTCAGCAAGAAGAGTCTTTCAGTATATGAAAATGAAATAATCAGAACAGATTCCCTGCTGAGGAATCAAAACTATAACAACCTTCCCCCAAATACAATTAATGAAAGCAGGGATGTAGTTCTTGAACCAGGTAATAAAGCTTTGGTTCTGAATATAAATGGCCCCGGGTCCGTGATTCGTTTTTCTGCAAAAATAAAATCCTCAAATCTGAAAAATGCCCTCCGTCAGACTTTACTGAAGATTACATTCGATAACGCAGCAATACCACAGGTTGAGGCTCCAGTCGGTGATTTTTTCTGTACTCTCCCTGATATCAATCCTTTCTTTTCTCTGCCTGTATCGGTAATGTCTGACAGTACAATGATCTGCAGGTTTGTGATGCCTTTTAAAGAGAATGCAAGGATTGAACTTGAAAATCACTCTTCAGAAGATATCAGATTTTCTTCCGGAATTGACTACTTTCCCGGGAACTGGCAGGATGGTAAATCGATGCATTTCCATGCCCACTGGAGTATCAGTAATGATCTGACAACCGGTGATGAAGACTCTCTGACTAAGGACATCCTCTATCTAAATTCATCAGGAAAAGGCAGAATTGCAGGAACTGCAGCACTGCTCCATAATCCCAGCAACGTGCCCACTTCATGGGGAAACTGGTGGGGAGAAGGTGATGAAAAAATATTCATTGACAGTGACACTTTCCCCTCTTACTTTGGTACCGGATCAGAAGACTATTTCAATTATTCCTGGTCCTCGTCGCGGCTTTTCAGCTATCCATATTGTGGTCAGCCAATAAATGAAGGTCCGGGCAACAGGGGATATGTAACAAACTTCAGATGGCATATTTCAGATGATATCCCTTTCAGTGAAAAGATTGTTTTTTTCATGGAAATAAGACATCATGGAATTGTGAGGAATTTTTCCTATGCAAGGATAGTCTACTTTTACAGGTTACCAGGGATCTCAGCGGAATCAGGATCAGTAAAAAGTGCCGATCTAAGAGAAATATCTTATCTGCCATGGTCTCCTCTTGCATTTAAAGGTTCAGCCGGATGGAAATTCATTCAGGCAGAGGAAATTACAGAACACAATAAATATATAAGTACTGAATATGACAATTTCTGGGCAAACGGGAAAATATTGAAATGGACCCCACCTGATAATGGGAAAGTACTGAAATTATCAATTAATTCATCTGAGGAAAGAATTAAAACCAGAATAGGGCTGACAATGGCGAATACCAGTGATGCAGGGGCTCTTTCCTTTCAACTGAATGACCATCCTGTCAGGTTCGGCAACAGGGATACACTCAGTCTGCTCTCACATTCAGTCCGTTTTCTGGATAACTACTTTTCGGAAGAAGTTACTCTTAAGAAAGGCCGGAACGAACTTACTCTAAGGATGACTAATGCAGATAAAAACCGTTCAGCACGTATAGATTTTTTATGGATGAGATGATAATGACCTACATGTAATCAGATGATTATTTGTTAATTACAAAAAATTCGTTATCATAGTTATCTACCTCAGTATCTATTCATATCTGAATGTATGAGAGGTTAATCCTGAAAACATTAAAACATTATTAAAGCTAATAAGCCTTTTTATGAAAAGATCTGTATCCAGTGTCACTTCAGGAATATTCTGTCTATTAATATTTTCTGCAATTATTTTGCCGGTTGCAGCCCAGAGCGGTACTCATCAATTTAATGACTGGTATACGGGGAAGCATCTCGACAGAATAAGTTTTCCGATAGGAGGTATCGGGGCCGGTATGTTTTGCCTCGATGGTACAGGCTCAATATCACATCTTTCCGTAAATCACCATCCCGGTATGTTCAATGAACCTGTTTGCTTTGCAGCCATATCTGTAAAAGGCTTTGAATATGGAGCAAAAGTACTTGAATATCGTGTTCCGGAATGGAAATACTACGGAAGACCGGGCACTGGCACGGGCTCTCCGGGTAAACTATATGGACTGCCAAGGTTTGAATCGGCCAGGTTCCTGGCACGTTTCCCATTTGCAAAAATTCTTCTCGAAGACAAAGATCTGCCCCTTTCGGTTGAGCTTACAGGCTGGAGTCCATTTATACCGGGAGATGAAGATAATTCCAGTCTGCCAGCGGGTGCCTTCGAATATAAATTCAGGAATAACTCTGATAAAGTTGCGGAGGCTGTTTTTTCCTGGAATTCCAGGAACATACTCGTTGACTGGGCAGGACCCATTAGCGGGACTAAAGGGGGATTTATTATGTCAGATAACAGCACCGGTCAAAAGAGAACCGGTGAAACAGGATTTGCTGTTTATACAGACGATCCTTCAGCAGTTGTTGACCACTGCTGGTTCAGAGGTGACTGGTTCGATCCTTACATGATGCTTTGGAAAAATATTGAGAACCAGACAATGCCATCCAATCCGGCACGCGAGGAACCTGTAATGGGAGCTTCTGTTTATGTTCCTTTTACACTTAATCCCGGAGAGGAGAAGATTATCAGACTTCATTTCTGCTGGTATATTCCAGATTCAAATCTGTCGATAGGAAATATTCCCGGAACCGATAAAAAACTTCCACCATATGAAGCCTGGTATACATCAAAATTCAGATCAATTGGGGACCTGATACAATACTGGAACAGTAACTATGAAATCCTGAAAAGCAACAGCGAGCTCTTCAGTAATTCTGTTTACTCCTCAACTTTGCCACAGGAAGTCATAGAAGCAGTTACTGCCAATCTGACTATTCTCAAATCGCCCACCTTATTGCGACAGGCTGATGGCAGACTCTGGGCATGGGAAGGTTGCGATGACAGGGACGGAAGTTGCCCGGGAACCTGCACTCATGTCTGGAATTATGCTCAGGCAATCCCGCATTTATTTCCAGGCCTTGAAAGAACTCTCAGGGAGACTGAATTCAATGTTAGCCAGAACAATGAGGGTCATCAGAATTTCAGGGTTAATCTTCCAATATCACAACCTCCCCATGATTTTCATGCCGCTGCTGATGGCCAGTTAGGCGGAATTATGAAGATCTACAGGGATTGGCGGATTAGTGGAAACACCATGTGGATGAAGAGCCTCTATCCAAAAGTGAAACAGAGCCTCGACTACTGCATCAGTACCTGGGATCCTGATCACAAGGGTTACCTTGAAGAACCTCACCATAATACTTATGACATTGAATTCTGGGGTGCCAACGGAATGACCACAAGTTTCTACCTGGGTGCCCTGAAGGCTTTTATTGATATGAGCAAAGCACTTGACAAACCTTCAGGGGAATATGCGGATCTGCTCAAGAAGGGAATAGAATTCACAGATTCTCAACTTTTCGAAGGAGAGTATTTCATCCAGAGGGTAAGATGGGAAGGACTTCATTCTCCGAGTCCTCTGGAAATCGCAAAGAAAAGTCTCAGGACAAATTATTCACCGGAAGCAATTGAATTGCTAAATAAGGAAGGTCCAAAATATCAGTATGGAAAAGGATGTCTTTCAGATGGTATCCTTGGCATGTGGCTATCAAGAGTTTGTGGCATTGACCAGGTTCTGGATGATTCAAAGATAACAAGCCACCTTAATGCAGTCTACAAATATAACCTGAAGCATGATCTTTCCGATCATGTTAACCCACAGAGGCCTGCCTATGCAGCCAGTGGAGAGGGTGGCCTCCTGCTCTGCACCTGGCCCGGAGGAGGAAAACTGAGTCTTCCTTTTGTCTATAGCAATGAAGTCTGGACAGGCATTGAATACCAGGTGGCCAGCCATTTGTTCTTCCAGGGAGAAATTGAAAAAGGACTTGATATTGTCAGGACTACCCGCAACCGGTATAACGGACTTATACGTAATCCCTTTAACGAGATAGAATGTGGCAGCTGGTATGCAAGGGCCCTTTCGAGCTATGCTTTGCTTGAAGGACTTACAGGACTAAGGTATGATGCTGTTGATAAGACACTTTTTATAGATTCGAAGATAGGTAACTTTAAATCGTTCCTAAGCACAGCAACAGGCTTCGGCACTGTAGAACTTAAGGACGGGTCGCCATCCGTGAATATTGTAAAAGGAAATGTAATAATAAAGAAGATAGTCATATCAGGAAAAGAATATAAGGACCAGCTGCAATGACTTCATACCCGGAAAGGTAATTAACAAAGAACACTGTAACGAAAAAACCAGCCCTTCTTCTTAAAACACACTGAATACCTTATTACCCTCACTGGCCGGGAGGTACTGTACTTATCTTAATTGAACTAATTCAATTTATCATTACCTGGCTTGAAAACTGGCAGGCTAATTGACGATGGCGTTTCTTTGCCATACCAGACTGACTGTTCCGCAGTGGTTATATTTTTTGTGTTTGCAATAGGTTCACAGTTATTCAGGTTCCTGTTGAACCTGGGAAACCAGGATGATGTTATGACCACCCTCAGTGTATGACCCGGATTGATCTGGTAGCCTGTTGCCCAGACTGATATTGAGGTCTTTGCAGGACCGCCGGCTTTTAGTTTAACCTTTGTGCCACCTTCCTGAATGTTAATGATCTTACCATCGGGAAATTCATCCTGAAGCAGAACAAAAAAATCAGTACATACAGAAGTAGATGAAAGCCATATAGTTGCATCAATCGGGCCCAGCAAAATCAGGGGTTCTTCTATGATTTTCTTCTTAAATACAAGCTGGTCCTTCCGGGTCTGATTTGCATTTTGCCTGGCAGGTCCTACTCCTTTTCCAAGTGCAGTGCCACCAAAACTCGGGTAAGGATCAGCAGGATTATAATCATATTTTAACTGGCCATTACCGTCAGGAACTTCTGTATTCAGATACCCTTCAGGTCCAATATAAAAAGAAGTTGAAGTTGTTTCTGGGGGAGGCCAGCTCTCCGATCCAACATACTCATTTCTCTCCATTATGAACAGGTTGTACTTTGAGTCTTTCAGTGGCTCAGATAATTTTGTTTTCTTTCCTTTCATTATCCGGCGGACATATTTGAAGATAAGTTTTGGATCACCTGACTTTTCAATTCCTCCAAATTCATTTGGTTCCCCAAGAGGTCCGTGTGCCCAGGGTCCTATAATCAGTCTTCCTTTATCATTGCCTGATGCTTCGACTGCCTGAAAATCTGCTATCTGTGTTTTAAGAAACAGATCATACCAACCAGCCATTGACAAAAATGGTGCTTTTGTTTTACCCCTGAAATCCATTTGTTGCCAGTAGGTATCATATTTTTCATGCAGCAGCCAGTCATTATAAAAACCAACATCTTTAATTGCAGAATCATCTGCCGATATCAGGGGAAGAGTAAAAAGTTTCCTTCTGACCGTGTCTTCATTCAGGCCGTTAAGTTTGTCGGATGCGTTGTCAAATCCCCATATTCCGGCTGTCTGTAATGAGAAAACAGAATCGGGGTATACAAAATCATATAATTTTGCTCCTGTAAGCAGGAGTGTCATAAAATCAAGCGAATCAGATATGGCCCATTGAGTATAACCCACATAACTTCCACCCCAGCCAGCCACCCTGCCATCTGACCAGGGTTGTTTTCTAATCCACCTGAGTGTTTCCAGACCATCTCTTCGTTCATTTATAAAAGGATAATACTCTCCTCCCGATCTGTGTTTCCCCCTAACGTCCTGCAATACAACAGCAATCCTGAACAGGTTAAAAGCCTGTCCCATCCACTCTTCAGCATACTTGTTATAAGGTGTACGTACCAGTACTGCCGGAAACTTCCCTTTCCCTTTTGGTATAAACACAGTTGTACTAAGCGATATACCGTCGCTCATTATAATTTCATTCTCAGTCTTTTGTGCCTTCAGCCTGTTAACAACCAGAAATGACAGAATAGCAAGTATAATTATTGCGATAGCAGAAATTTTCAGGATTTTGAACAGCTTATTCATTAACAGAATATATTAATACATTAAAGGTAATAAAGAATCTGGCCTGTTGATCTGACTGGTTATCAGATTTTCAGGCCAGATAGTTCACAATTCACTCTGCAATTCAGGGTTTTGGAACAAATGTCATATGATACATGTGGGTCGGGAGCTGTGCATATTGTATGCCTCCAGGAGCACCTGCCGCACCATACATGCATACCATCAGAGCAACCCTCATCTCTGTTGGTGATATTGATTTAATAATGATCTTCGAAGATGTTGTGAAATCGAGAAAACCCAGGAATGAACCGGCTGAAAGCGATAACCATTTTTTCCCTGTGAACGTCACATTACCATGGGCCGGTGGTATATTGGTGTCAGATGGATTTGTGATTGCATCGACACTGAAGTCAGATTCTTTAAGTTCCCAGGTACCTCCATTGGGCTGTACATAAGGGGTATATCTGCAGGTTCCGTAAGGAGAATTTGAATTCGGAACAGTTTTACCGTTTACAAAAGCAAATATCGAGATTGAAATAACTGTATCATTCTTTGTGTTAATAGAGTATGAACCATTGTGCTTGAATGTGAATTCATCCTTTTTCCCATCAAGCTTTTCACTACCGAGCCATGGGAAAAAATCAGCTGGTACAGGAATAAGAACAAGCATTGAAGGACTAACTGCACTGGCTCCGTCACCCTCAGTTATAGTGGCAGTTTTCAGAACCCATGTCTTACCGTTTGCAGCACCTGAACCACCTGTCAGCATTGCTTTATAGTCATCAAGGTTTGGAGATACAGTAACCGTAGACTTTTTCTCAGCTGTGCCACCTTCACCTGTTACAAGAAGTTTGACTTCATATTCGCCTCCACCTGCGTAAGCATGAACAGGATTTGCTTCGGTGCTGGTGCTGCCGTCACCAAAATCCCATGCGTAGGTATCGGCATTGGTAACAGCTGCAGTAAAAGTAACTGTGAGCCCACTGCCCTCAAATGTAAAATCACATGTAGGAGGATCCTTCTTGCATGAGGAGATACCTGTAAGTATAACCGCAGCAAGCATAATGATAAAAATCAGTCTCGTTTTCATATTTGTTTTAAAGTTAATTAACATTCCATCAAATGTATGCTTAATCGTTTAAATATACAATTTTATTTCTATTTTTTTTAGATATCATGCTTTTGAGTTATGTTGTTGAATATCTTATATTTATACTTTTACGTTGCATTTTAGACAGAGAAATATTTAAGAAATCAGTAAAATATTATATCGGAAGAATTGAGAAGAATCATCTAAAATCTTCATTTCTAAGTTTTAACGTTAAAACAATGAAGCTTCAAATAATCCCAAATTGCAGTGTAATATTCAGGCTATCACCTCCTTTGAAAGGTTATCCTCCGGCCGGGATATACAAATCAGATGCAGCTGAATGTCTTCTGCCTGCTGACTGAATATTGTTGATTATTGGGCGATCTGTTTCCAGCCGGGCCAGGAAAAACAGGTAGCATAGTTTGATTCGTTGTACAGGGCAGGACGAACCGGTTTATAAATTCTATCTCCTTTGAATGGACGGTCCTGTGTATATATCCATACCGATTCTGTATCCCATACAATTAACTCATCTCTCGGATCACCTGTAAGATCATGGACCATCCATGCAAGATCGGGATGTCCATCATCCGGAAACATTACCACTCTCCTTCCCCAGCCGTCAACAAGACCTCCTTCATCCTTATTTGGTGAGAGGAAGATAAACTCGGTTCCATCACCGCACCAGTTAACAGGCTGAACAGGAGATCCTGCATGAATGAGCTCAAAGCTTGTAATTTCTTCTCCGTTGCAGTTATACAACGTTATCATTCCAGGTTCTCCCCAGAAATTTATATTGCATAGCTCCAGTCCCGGAATATCGGGTCTGAACTGTCCGATACTTGGTGTCTGGGCATGCCCGACCCTGTGATGTTTAAGAATTTTACCCTTATCATCAAGCAGCAGGACACCATCATCACTGCCACCGACGAATACTTTATCCCGGCCGCCCTTAAGAGTAAAGTCCCCCACACAAAGGCCATCAGAGTGTTCACCCATTAAGGAATCAAGAGACCAGAGTAATTTTCCATCAGGTGAGAATTTGGAATACCCTATATAAATCTCATCCCGGCCATCCTTATCTCCGTCATGAAAGAAAGGGAAATGCCCGAGGTTGGCAGATGCGGTCCACAATAGTCTGAAGTCATTTGTATATGCCCAAAGTCTTGTATGTCTGTCTTTGATAATTATGTCGAGCGGCTTACCGGTACCTCTGAGGTCGGCAAATGAAAAACAATCAACATTCAGATATGGAAGAAGATCACGCCTGTAATAATGTTTATACTCGAGCCATGATTTTTCTCCGGGCTGTATTGCCGAAGATGGAACATGAAAACGCCCTTTTTCCCTGCCTGATTTCCCATCAAGTATTTTTATCCATTCTCCTTCAGCCATAATCACCTCGGCCCTGCTGTCTGCGTCAATATCATGTATCTGGGCTGCAACATCATAGGAAAGCCAGGCATTTGCAGTATCAGGTTTCCCGTACTGCCACATCATTCTTCCTTCACTGTTAAGTGCTGTCATACATGTGATCTGGTTATAATTACTGCCGAAGTATGGCATATTCTGAATGATAAGGAAATCTGTTTTTCCATCATTGTCAAGATCCCCGAGCCTCATTGCCCTCGCGGCACCGAAACCTTTTGTGCTGATCTGCTTCCAGAGTTTTGGTTTTGGATTATTGGAACGGAGAGCAGCAAGCTCTTTATCAAGAGCAGCTTTTTCATTGAGGAAAGCCTGTTTTGATTCAGGTGAAGTGGTCACTTTTACCTCATGGAATGCAACAGGAGAATTTGCAAGCAAGCCTATCTTTCCGGCGGAATATCTGTTGTCCGTTGCTTCAATTACAAGCCTGCCATCTATGTAACATTTTATTTTTGAGCCATTTGCCTCAACAGACAGGGTATATATCCTGGTAGGATCAGACTTAAAAACAGATTTTCCAATCTCTGTCCATCCTTCTTTCCTGAAACCTTTTTCCCCATCCCTGTAACGAAGTGTTACTTTATCTTCTTTATCAAGTCCGAATAAGTAATAATGACGTCCATCGCGGTAACGGAAGATAATACCGTTAAGATCACTCCTGTCAAGAGGTGCCATCCTTACTTCAAGCCTGTAATCCTTCCATAAAATATCACCGTAGCAAAGGATCGGATATGTAAAATCGTTTGTCCATACTGAACTGTTATACCCCATATAATTCAGGCTGTTCTTTCCATCGGAGGAGAAAACCTTCCATTCTTCAGGTCCCCTGTTATTTACAATATCCCATCCATCTGTGAACTGACGGGGCACGTAGTGATATTCAGGAAAACCCTTAGCAGCGAAGCTTCCGAAGCTGCCCGGCCTGAGCTTTGAAAAGTTGCAGTAAGCAAGTTCTGCTGTTTCAGGTGCCGCAGTTAGTGCCACCAGGAGAAAAATCAGTGTATTTAGAGTCGCCATTTGATTAAGATGTGAGATATGAGATGTGAGATGTGAGAATTAAACACCGAAGATCCATGAAGGCACCTCCATTCTTGCTCCCTTTGTCGGGTCAACGATCTGGTTAATGCGCAGTTTACCAGTTAATCCGACAAGTAGCCGTGCATCCTGCTTTGACCTTCCTGTTTTAAGCGATACGAGCTTTATCATGTCTTCTGTTGCCTGCCATGCAGCATCTTCAATATCCTTGTTTGCACCCACGGTTGCAGTAAAATCAGGTCTTATAATTACCGGTCTTTCTGAAAGTGATTCCCTTAGCTTACGAAATCTAATCACTGATATCGCATCGCACTCAATGCCCTGACCGGTTATCTCACCGTCTCCCTGTAGGGCATGCGCATCACCCATACCCACCATTGCACCCTTTACCCTGGCTTTAAAAACGACTGTGCTGCCTGACCGTATTTCCCTGCAATCTATATTGCCACCTGTATCACCTGGTGCCCGGGTATCGGCCATACCTTCAGAAGGTGCGATACCAATACATCCAAGCATGGGTTCAAGTGGAAGCTTCAGTTTTTCTGAAAAGAGTGCAAAACCATCTTTCAGCTCGAATATTCTTCCGCTGCAGTATCCCCATTCAGCCGGTTGTATATCAAGAATGTCAATAGCAAGCGAATCGCCGGGTTCAATACCTTCAACAAATACAGGTCCAGTTTGAGGATTTATGATACTGTCAGCTGAGGCTTCCCTGAAAACTCCGTCTCTGGTTACCAGTCCCGGCATGCCGTGTGAGGTTTCAATAATAACTATCTCATTAAGAGAAACTTTATAGGCCTCTTTCATATCCGGTTTCCAGACTGTAAAGAATTTATCCGCTTTGAGCCGACGAAAGCTGTTTGTCTGAAAATCAGCCTGTGGTAAAAGTCCGGCAAAGAGTGGTGCACCTATCAGGGTTCCAATGAATTTACTTCGTTCCATATCAGATATTTATAACTTTACCAATTTCAGTAATCTTTTAACTGATCGCTTGAAAATCAATTTATTTACCCCGACCCCACGGGGAGTAAATTGATTTTATTCACTCCCGATTTTGAGGCTTCATGCAATTTAAAATTTTTAAGCTTCAGGGCAAAATCAGAAATTGAAAAAGGTTGTTTTGACAAATGTTAATATCTTTAAGTACAGAATAAATAACTACCTCTCCCCTTCCGATAGCTATCGAAACCCTCTCCCGGAGTGGAAGGGGCTTAATCAGTGCAAGTCAGGGTATCATAAATATTAGCCAACCTAGTTCATATAATTTATCAGATAATAAGGATAATTAAACTATAAAGGTGAGTTATCTCTATTATACTCTCCCCTCCTTTTGAAGGGTGTGGCCGCAGCACACTGATTATTAATTAATTGAAAGATAAATCTGCGGCCTGGGTGGTTGATTTATCTGTTTCTTGCTATCTTTAGATCTATGTTAGATAATAATCTCTTCAACCTAAAAGAATTAAAGCACTTCAGGTCTGCTCTCAGAAAGCGTTCGACTTCAGCAGAGGTTGCATTATGGAAGATTTTACAAAACAGAAAACTGGATGGAAAGAAATTCAGAAGACAGTACAGCATTGGAAATTATATTGCAGATTTTTGTTGCCCATCAGAGAAATTGATTATTGAACTGGATGGTGATCCTCATGGTCAATATCATAAGATACAAAAAGATGAGATCAGGGACAAATACCTTGAAGGACTTGGTTTCACTATATTGAGGTTTGAAAACAGGATTGTATTCCAGAATCCTGAATATTTGCAAAGTGAAATACGAAAAGTCATGAACAAATTAACTGGACCAACCTGATTGAAAATCAACCACCCCGGCCGGGATTGGAGCACTGTATAATACTCATAATCAATTGTCCGGCCACCCCTCCTTCAAAAGGAGGGGAGCGGTTTATCAACCAGTCAGCTTACTTAACATTCTTTAATTTAAAGGAACTGGAGTCAGCTTGTGAGGTCAAAAAAACAGATTTAAAAAATTATCCTACAATCATTCTTTCAGAAATTTATAAGTAATAGCGGCTGATTATGAAAAAGTTATCCATCTTCATTTCAACTTTAATTCTTTTATTAAGCTCCTGCTCTCGCACTGACGTGTCACAATATGTTGATCCCAATATAGGCAGCGTTGCGCCTCTGCTGACAACAAAGGTGCCAACCGTCCACCGGCCCCACAGCATGGTGCGAATTTTTCCGGTTACTAAACCCGGACTGAACGACAGGTACCTAAGCGACAGGATTTACGGATTTGCAGTAAACATGCCTGCCTACAGGATGGGCCACCTGACAGAACTGATGCCCACAAAGGGTGCAATAAATGTCAACAGGAACGAATATGCCTCAGTGTATGACCATGCCCATGAGGAGGTTCATCCGTGGTACCACAGGGTGGAGCTGGAGGATTACAATATCATTGCCGACTGGACAACAACAGAGAAAGCTGCCATTTACAGGTTCAGTTTCAACTCAGCCGACACGTCAAATGTCATAATCAGATCATCAGGAAATTCAGAATTCCATATCAGGGGAAATAAGGTAATAACAGGCTGGGAAGAGTTCGAGGATACCAAACAGTTCTTTTACGCAGAATTCAGTGTTCCGTTCAAAAGCCATGGTTCGTTCAGGCAGGGGATCATAAAAGAAGATTCCCTTTCCTCGGGAAGAAACAGCGGGCTTTTTGTTACTTTAAATCCCGGTAGCGAATCAGTTGAAGTCAGGATAGGAATTTCATATATAGATGAAAACCAGGCAGCTGCAAATCTCAGGAAAGAAACGGAGGACAAAAGCTTTGAATCAATTAAGAGCGAAAGTCATAAAATATGGAAAGAATCTCTTGGTAAAATTGAGGTTGAAGGAGGCACAGAAAGGCAGCGGAGGATCTTCTATACTTCACTCTACAGGTCATATGAGAGAATGGTCAATATTTCGGAGGATGGAAGGTACTATAGCGGTTATGACAAGAAAGTTCATGCCGATGATCCGAGGCCATTCTATGTTGATGACTGGCTATGGGATACATACAGATCACTTCATCCACTCATGCTTATTATCGATCCCTCCAGGCAGGCAGATATGGTTGAATCCTATATAAGGATGTACGAACAGAGTGGCTGGATGCCAGGCTTTCCGCAGTTCTACGGTGATTTTCCTGCAATGATAGGTTTTCATACAGCGCCGCTTATATGGGATACCTGGCAGAAGGGAGTAAGAAATATCTCAATTGAAAAAGCTTATGAAGGCCTGAAGAAGAACGCAATGAAAGGGACAATGCTTCCCTGGAGGATGGGTCCAATGTGTGAACTCGACAGTCTTTATCATGTAAATGGCTGGTATCCTGCACTTCCTGAAGACAGCACAGAAACAGTTCCAATGGTTCACAGCTTCGAAAAACGGCAGGCGGTTGCTGTAACGCTTGAACACAGCTATGACGACTGGTGCCTGGCTCAGCTGGCAAAGGATCTTGGGAAAGAAGCTGATTATAACCTATTTACAAAGAGATCAAAGAATTATATGAATGTCTTCAATCCTGCAACCGGATTCATGTCGCCAAAAATGGCAGATGGAAAATGGATTGAACCCTTTGATCCCCAGCTTTCCGGAGGTGTAGGGGCAAGGTCATTCTTTGCAGAGAATAATGCATGGACGTGGAACTTCAGCGTACCACAGGACATTCATCATCTTATCGAAATACTTGGAGGCAATGAAGCATTTGTGAAGCGGCTCGACCAGCTTTTCAATGAACCTACAGGAATCTCCAAATGGCAGTTCATGGGGCAGTTCCCTGATGCAACAGGTCTTAACGGGATGTTCGTGGCAGGAAATGAGCCTTCATTCCATATACCTTATTTATATAACTATGCCGGTCAGCCGTGGAAAACTCAGCGCAGGATAAGAGAACTGATGGATATGTGGTTCGACGACAGGCCGCTTGGTATTCCGGGCGATGAGGACGGAGGCGGACTTTGTTCCTGGTATGTGTTCTCTGCAATGGGTTTCTTCCCGGTAACTCCCGGTAGTGGTGAATATGCAATAGGAAGTCCGTTCTTTGAAACAGTAAAGATCACACTGCCTGACGGAAAAACTTTTAAAGTCATTGCAAAAGGATGCCGCGGGAAGAACAAATACATACAATCGGCATCTCTGAACAGGGAAGAGCTGAACAGGCCATTCATAAGCCACACAGACATAATGAAAGGAGGCACACTCACACTCGTAATGGGCGACAGACCAAATAAAAACTGGGGAGTGAAGTAGAAAAATCATTAACCACAAAGAACACAGAGTCCCGATAGTTATCGGGATCACAAAGGGCACAGAGAATTTCAGATATTAAACTCAGTGTCCTTTGTGTTTATTCTTTGTGCGCTCTGTGGTTAAAAAATTAATTATCAAAACTTACTTCTTTGCCGGTAAGTTTTATTCTGCCTGTAATAACCTGGGTGAACTGAGGATCGAGATAACCTTTAAAACCAGGCTGTTTACCACCCACAGATACTGTGAAGTATCCCGGTTCAGTAACTCTTTTGTCCTTATTATTTATTATCGAGAACTGCCTTGGTTCAATAGTAAAGTCAACAACCCTGCTTTCCCCCGGCTTCAGGCTGATACGCTGAAAGCCCTCGAGCTGCCTTATTGGTCTGGGAGTTGAAGCTTTTTCATCTGTCAGATAAAGCTGAACCACCTCCTCGCCTTCCCTGGTTCCGGTATTCTTTACTGTCACACTTACCTTAACCTTTTCGCCTGCAACTGCTGACTGAGGCATAACCAGTCCTGAATAAGAGAAAGTCGTATAGCTGAGTCCGTAACCAAAAGGATATAATGGTTCCTGAGTGAAGAACCTGTAAGTCTTGCCGGTCATATTATAATTATCAAAAGCAGGGATCTGTTCAACTGATTTATAATAAGTTACAGGCAACCTGCCGGCTGGATTGTAATCCCCGAACAGCACATCAGCCACCGCATTTCCACCCTGCTGACCACCATAACCGGCAAGAATAACTGCAGCAGCCTTTTCCTGAGCTTTTGTTATAGCTATAGCACCTCCACTTGCCATCACAACAATAACAGGCTTGCCTGTGGCAGTTACAGCATCAAGAAGTTTTTCCTGTGCAGCAGGCAGGTTCAGGTTTGTACGGTCACCGCCGCTGAATCCGTCTATCTTTATAGGCATTTCTTCACCTTCGAGTCTCTGGGAAAGTCCAAGGACAAGCACAACAGCGTCAGCCTCTTTTGCAGCCTTAACTGCTTCTTCAGTAATATTAGTCCTGGGTCGGGCCCAGAGAAGTTTCATATCGGCATCTCCGGCAAAGTTCCTGTAGAATACCTCTAACTTATATTTCTTACCCTCTGTCATATCAACAGCAAACTCGGTATGAAATGCATGATGCTCGCCACGGTATTTTATTATCGTTTTCCCATCAAGTGCGATCTCATAACCCGATGATCCCCAAGCACCAAGGAAGAACTTGCCTGTCTCCGGAGCTGTCAGCCAGGTAGTCCATTTTACACCGAAATCATCATCAGGCAGGTCTGCCCGCGGAGCAAGGTTTTCCCAGTAGAAATTAATATTGTCATCGATCCTTGTAAAAACAGGTTCCCCCTTCATCTCCCTGTTATTGAAGTACTCACCCATGGCACCCTGCTTTCCATCCTCAGTCTGAAGATATCTTGACGGAATAATTGTCATGTTATGTATTCCGTCAGCAAGATCGGAACCCTCGGCATATATCACCTTAGTATCCGGCAGTACTTTTGTTTTAACACCTCTCAGTACGGTTACCGGGTCTTTTGGTATCCCGTTATAATTGCCGATGAGAGATTCAAAATTGTCAGCATTCGGGCCTATCACGGCAATTGTTTTTATGCTTTTTTCAAGTGGCAGAGTATTGTTTTCATTTTTCAGAAGTACAAGAGATTTCTGTGCAGCTGTTCTTGCAAGTCCGTTGTTAAAATCGGAGCAGTTGACAAAATAAGGGATGGATGCATAAGGCACAATATTGTCAGGATCGAACATACCGAGCCTGAACCTGGCCTCGAATACCCTTTTCACTGCCACATCAATATCTGCTTCAGTTAGCAGACCTCTGTTTATTGCGGCCATAAGCTGCTTATAATCAACACCGCATTCAAGATCTGTTCCTGCCTTTACTGCGAGTGCAGCCGCTTCAGCAGCATCTTTTGTATATTTCTGGAATTGCCAGAAATCTGACACAGCCCAGCAGTCAGAGACAATATAACCCTTGAATCCCCATTCATTCCGGAGAATCCTGTAAAGGATCGGATTGGCAGTACATGGCATGCCCTTGTACTGGTTATAAGCACCCATTACAGAGTATACTCCGCCATCAACTACAAGAGTCCGGAATGCCTCAAGATAGGTCTCCCTCAGATCAACATCGTTTACCTGTGCATTGAATGAGTGTCGTGTTGATTCAGGGCCTGAGTGAATGGCATAATGCTTGGCAGTTGCAACAGTTTTAAGATATTTCGGATCATCGCCCTGCATACCTTTTACAAACTGCATACCCATCCGGCCAGTGAGATAAGGGTCCTCACCATAAGTCTCATGTCCCCTTCCCCAGCGCGGATCACGGAATATATTTATGTTGGGGGACCAGAATGTAAGTCCCTGGTAGATACCTCTGTGGCCCCTTCTCTGGAATTCGTGATACTTGGCCCTTGCCTCATCGGAAATGGCACTGGCAACATTAAACATCAGGCCCTCATCCCAGGAATTGGCAATAGTTATCGACTGAGGAAAGACAGTTGCATTTCCGGCCCTGGCGACACCATGAAGCGCTTCATTCCACCAGTTGTATTCCGGAACTCCAAGCCTTGGTATTGCAGGTGCAGTATACAACAGCTGGTCAGCTTTTTCCTGGAGGGTCATACGTGAAACAAGGTCATTAACCCTTTGATCGAGTGGAAGTGAAGGATTCTGAAAAGGGAATCCCGATGAAGGATTCTGGGCGATCAGCAAAGAGCTGAATCCCAGGATCAATGAAGCCAAAATGTATTTTTTCATTGTTATTTAATTAACAGTATTTTTTAACCAGCAAACTTTGTGAAACCTTTGTGTCCTAGTGCCTTAGTGGCATATTTTTTTTGGCCACCAAGACTCCAAGGCACAAAGATACACTAAGGATCAAAACAAAAAACTCTTTACCTCCTCAACCATAATCTCATAATTCCTCATGGTCTGAGCAGAGATAGTTCTGCCATAAGGTGAAGCTGTGGGCATTAGAACGAATCCCCTGCCCTCCCCGTGTGTTCCGTCAGCAAGCGACTTTTTAACAAGCTCCCTGAATCTCTCTGCAGGCAGATTTTCGATATCAGCTATCTCGATATTCCCGAAAAGAACGAGATCCTTCCCATATTTCTCACGTATTTTCCACAGGTCAGCATTGCCGTGGGGAAAAGGTTCAAGGGGATCTGTTGCATCTCCTCCCATCTTTACTATATATTCAATTATATCCTTAACCCTTCCGTGGGAATGTATCCTTACATATCCTCCATGCTCCTTTATCATCTTCACCATCGGTCCTGTGTACCTTACAACATACTCCTCAAAAAAAGGCAGTGGCAGGAATGGCTCTGTTGCATATTCCGGTCCGTATATCCTCCAGAATCTGCCGGGAAATCCAGCAGAGGCAGCTTTGGTTCGTTTATAGATATACCTTGCATGCTTTTCAAGTAAGCTGTGACACAATTCCTGCTCGGTAAAGGCAAAAATTGTGAAATCCTCCATGTTGAAAAGGGCTGCCACAGCACATATAGGATCTTCAGTATCGACCATAACTATACCTCTGTCATCCAGGATTTTTTCCTGCAATTCCATCTGGCTTATGTCTATCTTCTCCTCAAAGATCTCATCGGGAAGCTGCAGGAAGAGCTTTACATCATTTATATCCTTCAGAAGATGTTCAATTGTCCAGACTGTATCCAGTTCCTTATCACGGCGGGTGGTGCTTGTAAGCTCCCGGCCATTTATTGTGTAGGTTATGCGGGTATATTTACTGTTATTCTCTTCCCAGGTCTTTTCTTTCACAAACTGATCACGTATGCCTGTATGATCGCTGCCATCCCAGGCAAGGTGTGACTGCGCACGGACAGGGCTCACCATCCTTATTATATCAGTCTCATTTTCCGCGAGTTCCAGCAAAGGCTTCCATGAAGGCGAATTATAGATATTGTACTCGTCGGGATCGTCAGGATTTATCACAAACCCTCCTATTTCATGGAAACTCAAAGCCGGCCTGTCAACCCTCTCTCCTTTTATTGTTGCCCATAATCGCTCACGTCTTGTCATACCTGGTAAGTGTTTTTAAACTAGTCAGATTTTTTCAGGCACACCTATTTTCAATGCTGCCTTAAGGTCATTAAGATATCTTTCAAATAATTCACGGGGACTGACATCATGCCTGATGCACAGGGCTGCCGCAATGCCAACAACCTCTCCATAAGTCCCGGTATACCTTTGCACCCTTGTGGCAGCATGTGCAACATGGGTTGTGCTGATATGCCTTCCTGCCATAAAAAGATTGGATATATTCCTTGAATACAAGCATCTGTATGGCACATGAAAGAGAGGAGATGTCTCTTTTCCCTGGTGCAATGCAATTGCCCTGAATTCCTCTCCGGGGAAATATTTTGAATTTTCCGGATCAGCAATATGGATATCAACACCCCAGTCAATTGCAACACAACCGTCGGGATATTCTATCTGATTATCAAGATCATACTGGGTAATTATCAGATCGCCCATAAGCCTTCTTGATTCTCTCTTCCCGATAATATAACCCAGTTCCTCCAACCTGTAACCTGCATATTCTGCTTTCCTCAGGCATTTATTTTTCTGGAAATCCCAGTTTCCGAATATGGCTCTGAGCTGGTTGTCCCTTATCTCTTCCATATCTGTTATCATGTTCTTTGAAAAACCGCTTTCCCAGTTCCAGGAGCTCTGAAGGGCATGCTGGCAGTTTTCCTCCGAAAACTGAATAGCCCACGGACAGTCAGGAAATGAAACAGACTCCCCGGCTTCTTTACTCCACCAGAAAAGACTGGCTCCAAGTACCTGTAAAGTATCGCTGACAGGTGCCTTTGATTCACCGGTTTGCGAACGCAGTTCACTACCCTCCCTGAAATCTGCCCCTGCAAGATAACCCAGGTTAGCATCACCGGTACAGTCGGCAAAAAGCGAGCCCTCAAACATGAGCTCAGAACCATTCTCAATATTTACTGCTGTAACTGATTCAATCCTCCCATCGATTGTTATTGCCTTAACAATATGATAATTAAGGTACAATGATATATTTTCTTCTGAGCTTACAAGTTCCTCTTTAGCACTGTCACCAAAGGTGTTGCCTTCTTTATAGTTTTCTGCCCTTTCAATGCCCATTGCATTAACGATACTTCCCAGTTCCGGATATTTCCCCCTCTGGGTCTTTCCGCTCCGCCATACCCTTATTTCAGAGCTGTTGTTACCACCCAGCACAGGTCTGTTCTGTATAAGTGCAACTTTAAGCCCAAGCCTTGCAGCAGATACTGCTGTTGAGATACCTGCTATCCCTCCTCCTGCAACAATAAGGTCATATTTTCCAGCCAGAGGAGCTTCCTTTGGCAAGCCGAGCCATTCCCTGCGCAGGCTATCCTGAACAGGCAGGGAATCGGGAGGGGTAAAATTTTTATCAGAAGTAAGGAGAAGTGCATCAATCCGTCCGTTAAAACCAGTAAGATCCTTCAGGACAATACTATTGGTCCCCTGTCTGAGTTTTATTTTGCCGCCGTATTCCCAGTGCCAGATTCCTGAACCTTCACCAAAAGTGTGTTCAATTTCAATATTGTTTATCAGCACCCTGAATATGCCAGGTGTTTGTATATCAGTAAACGGGGCAGTCCAGTTTTTTGTCCTCACCCATAATTTATAAATGCCTGATTCTGGAACCACAAGATCAGTTGAAGCATCGCTAACTGGTTTTCCAATGCCATGAGCCATCAGGTAGGGAGAACCCATGACATCCATGAACTGCTGGTCTGTAACCCAGCCACCCTTGTCCTTAAAGGATTCAGCCTCAATGAAAACAGTTGTTGATTTGCCTGAACAGGAATGTAACAACAACAAGAGTACAACAAATTTAATGCACCTCATTATCAGGTCTTTTTGCAATTAAGAACCATCATCTTCAGTTTCTTATCTCTCTGACCTTATAAATTTTCATATCCGGGATAGTCACAATTTTATCAGGATTTCTGAAATAAATATTATTTGTCCACCAGCTTTCCTCTGCTTTAGTATAGATAAGTCCTCCGGTCTTCTCATTATAATTTACCGACTTCACATCTCCAGTTCCCTCAAGCATGCTGAAGGGTAAGAAATTCCCTTTTTCGGTATCGAAGGTCCATACATTATGATGTGTTGTTACAAGAAGTGTATTATCATTTACATAAGAAAGATCATGACCGCTTTCATCCGGAAGTTTCCATGTTTGCTCGAGATTAAGCGATGGTTTATCTGATTCCCAGTCACTGAGAGAATAAGACCTGAGTTCATCGAAACCGAGGGCAAACAGCCTGTTCAGCTTTTCCATCCATACAACACCGTGGCCGGAATAAAGGCTGTCGCTGAAAACCGGTCGTTCAGGTTCATTAATATTGTAAAGTTCAATACTGTTGCCTCCTTCTGCAGTTGACAGCGCCACAACAATCCTGTTACCGGGAAGCATCTCTGCGGAATGAGCCATCGGAACACGGGCATAAAACAAGGTCTTTTTGCTTGTCCTGTCTACCAGTACTGCACCGCCTCCTGATGAAGTGATAAGTATCTTACTGTTACCGTCAACCGGCTTGCACTCATCAGTGGGTATCATAAGCTTCTGATAATCAGCCGGAAGATCTGAGACCTCTGATACTCTCCAATTCCAGTTGACTTTTATTTCAGTATTGTCAGAGGCCTTGGTGTCGATAATAAGCACTTTGTCATCACCACATACAACAGTTTCATGAGTTGCCGGTGTACATCCTTTCAGAGCAGCAAAAGCAGGAATAAGAACATAATACAATAAGTTTTTCATATAGTACAGGAATTAATCATAAACAGCTTTAAATATCGCAAAATAAAAACACAATATGTCAGCTAAAAGGATTCGGCCCTGTACTTGTTTTTATAAAGCCCGATTGATCTGAAAGGGATCTGCACAAAACCGGCCTTTATAGCAGGAGATCCCGGATCAAGCTGATATTCAGAATTTTCAGGATTATCACCATCCGTAAACATGGGATCTGCAATAATTATGCTCTGAGATAATGAATCTTCCACAAAGGTTCCCGGCGACACAACATTATTCTCCATTTTCAGATAAGGCCGTGCTTTTTTGTCGATAGCAGTATTCCAGAAACCTGAAGGTTTGTCCCAGTTTCCTCCAAGACAGATATTGTTTGAAACAATATTCCCTTTAGGCGCCCGGGGTTCGTCATTTATTATATTGACAAGTTCTGGATACCTCTCGCTGTAAGGTGGATTTTTGTAGGCTATTCCAAGGATAGTCCCCTTTTCCTCAGCCTCTTTTATCCAGTCGGGAATGTGAAGATTCTCCATCCATCCCAGACCTCTTGAATCAACATGTATTGAGGGATCACAATCAATGAATATATTGTTAATCACTTTATTGTCTCTACCTCCTCCGATCATCATGGCCCGTGTCACCTTATAGAAAATATTCCCGTAAATCTCAGCAGAGGAAAATGCATCATCAAGGTAAATACCAACACAACCCTTTCCCTCAAAACCTGAGATATTGCGCAGGTAATTGTATCTGATTATATTTCCTCGCATTGTCCAGTTGCGGCCTGTGTAAATGGCACCGGCGTCATTCGATTCAAAACATACATCATTCAGCTCATTATACTCAATAATGTTATCATTACCAGTGAAGCCGATAGCCATGTGCGGGACATGTTCAATAAGGTTATTTCTGATTATGTTTCCGACACCTGAGATTGAAATCCCCGGATTGTAAACACGCTTAAGTCTTGCAATATGATGTATGTAATTATTCTCAGCAAAATTGCCTGAGGGAGTAAGAGTATGCCTGTCTCCGCCGGTTATCAGGATTCCGCCGGCGCCAGCTTCATAAATATCACATGAACTGACACCTGAGCTTTTTCCCTCATTTATAACAACAGCATTGTCTCCTGTATTTCTGACTGTACACCCTGCTATTATGCAGCTGTCACAGCCATCCATAGTAACTGCTGTTCCGGTACAGCCCTCAATTGTGAATCCCTGAAATGTAACAAATGTTACATTTTTTAAATTTATAATGCTCTTACTAACTGACAGATATGTCTTTCCATCTTTGATTTCTGATGGCGGGTAGAAATAGAGTATTCCCTCGGTTCTGTCGATATAGTATTCTTCCGGCTCATCAATTTCACTCAGGAGGTTAAAACCATAAAACCACTGACCAGTCCTGTACCCGTAATTATGATAAGGAGGCACAACCTCAATAAGCTTCCTTCGGGCATCGATCTTCAGTATTTTGTGGCGCTGCTCGCTCCAGTCCCAGAACCAGTAGCCATGTACCCACGCGTCCTTTTCATTCACCCATTTTGTCACCCTGTTATCAGAGAACAGGAATTTCCCCTTAAGGTCACCTTTTGTACCTCTGACATCGACAGGATTTTCGTTAAGCACTCCTGTAATTCCTATGAAGCCGGTATTGGGATATCTTGATATCCTCATCGGTCTGTCGTTGAAAAACAGTTCAGCCCCTCCTCCTTCCGGTGAGCCATAGGTCAGTATACCTGAAGCTTTAAGGTCAGTCATGAATATTTTGCCTCTTGCCTCAGGGTAAAACATATTCAGGATTTTCTCATCAGTTACAGGTTGCCAGACCTTCAGCTGCCTGCCACCGTTAAGTCTTACCTCCTCGCCTTCCCTCCCTGTGTAGATTATCCTGGATTCCGGCTTTTCTCCGCCGTCAGTATTTTCAAGTTCAAAGGTTTCTGACATCTCATAAGTACCTCCGAGTATCTCAACCACGATTTCTCCTTTCGGGAGTTTACCCTGCATCCTGAGTTTCCTCAGCTCATTCCTGGCACCTTCAAGAGTTCTCAATGGCCCATCATTCTTTTTGATGTTAACGCTGTCAGTCCTTCCCGACCAGGTGTCATTTCCTGAATTTGAGACATACAGTACAAGACCTCTGCCCCTGTTATTGCAAGAAGTCAACAGCACCAATAAGATGACCAATACTTTAAGTAAGGATTTCATTCTGATGGTTTTGATGGATTCAACTACTTATTTGTAAATATAATAAATGAACCTGCTTCTCTGTCAGTTAAAATCAGAAAATAACAAGGGCTGTCTCAGTAACCAGTTTCTTCGGAACTTATAGCTGAATCAGAAGAGTCTGATTCAGCTATTAAGTACTTCCTTAAGCCCCCCTTGGGGGGTTTGGGGGTAAAAACACGTTATTGATACAGCCCTGTTTTGAAAGCTGATTAAAATACTGCTACTTTTTCTCCTTTTCCTTCTTAGCCTCCATCTCTGCTTTTCTCTTTGCCCATTCAGCCTTCATTTTATTCATGTAATCAAATAGTTCCTTTTTATCCATGGGAAGATCTGTTTTAGCATTTATCCATTCAACAAAGGCTTTATCATACTCCTCAGGAGTAACTTCCACAAATGCTTCATTATCATATTTGAATTTTTTTGTGGCTATACAGAAATGGCTGAATTCATCTCTTAGTGCAATATATTCGCCAGAGATAACACACTCAGCAACCAGGTGAGGGGGGATGAAAGAAACCCCTGTGGTTTTTGCCAGGACAACATCACCTGGAAGTACGGTAACCCTGCCGATTCTGATAGGAGCATTTACGTTTGTACACATCATCTGGGCAATTCCTGTAGGATCTGAGCCGCGTATCCAGCCATTGAATCCTTCAATCTCACTTAATCCTTCAAGGTCCCTTACAGATCCATTGAAAATTATGCCACGTTTCCCATTCTTATAAATTGCATTACCAAGATTATCCCCGATAAGAGTTCCTTCAACCATTTTTCCATAACTGTCAGCAACATATATGTCGCCATCGGAAAGTGCGTTAATAGGAGCATAATTTGTGACGGGGGAGGTCATATTCTGCTTTTTCCCGATCTCCTGGATATAGGCATCATAATCTTTCCTCAATGGCATAAACTGGCCTGTAACCACGCGACCGGTCATAACCTTTTCAGGATGAATTATCACCCATCCGTTTTCATAGATACTTGCGAAGTTCTCAAACTGGTTTTCATAACCTTTCATTTTCAGAAAACTCCAGATCTCTTCCATGGAAATGTTCTTAAGCCTTTCAAGAAGGGCATCTGACACTTTAGGTCTTCCGTCGGGAGTCCGTTCTCCGGTCCATTCTTTTGTGAGAAGCTTAATGTCCTCAGGATTCCATTTTACCATCTGGGAACTCAGAGGCAATACAAGGCAGGAAGCCAGAAAAAGAAGAATCAGTTGTTTTTTCATACTTTATAATTTTAAGGATTAACTCCAGAGCCTGTCATGTGATTGTTTCTGGTCCCATTCAGGAGTAGGCAGGAAATAACCGTTAGCCCTCGGACTGAGATGCTGCTTGATAACTTCATCATTCAGCTCTATGCCAAGACCAGGTGAATCAAGCGGAACATTGGCAAATCCCTTGGTTATAATCGGCTGTTTTCCTGTCATTTTCACCATACTCTCCCACCAGGGCAGGTCAACAGAATGATGCTCAAGGGCAAGAAAGTTCTGTGTGGCAGCTGCACAATGCACGTTGGCCATAAATGATACCGGTGTTCCAGCCTGGTGCATGGCCATTGCAACTCCATGCTCTTCTGCATAATCTCCAATCCTCTTTGTTTCAAGGAGTCCTCCGGAGGTTGCCAGATCAGGATGTACGATATCTACAGCCTTTGCATCAATCAGAGGTTTAAAGCCATTCAGAAGGTAAATATCCTCACCGGTCAGCATTGGTGTTTCAAGAGCATCAGACAGGATTTTCCACTGGTCGGTATATTCCCATGAAACTATATCTTCCATCCATGCAAGTCTGTATTGTTCAAGAGCTTTACCAAGACGTATACCATTATTCAGGTCAAAATGACCATAATGATCTGTTGAGATAGGAATCTCATATCCGATAAGGCTCCTTGCTTCTTCAGCCTGCTTTGCAAGTACTTCAAGTCCTTTGTCTGTAATCTGAATCTGTGTAAAGGGGTGTTTCGCATTTCCGTAACCCATATAGCTTCTCATATCATATTGACCTGATGCCCCATCCCAGAATTTCTGGTTAACAAGAGCTCCCGGAACATCTTTAAGATCATTAATTGAAAGATCCATTTTTAACCATGTATATCCCTGATCCTGAATACGATACCTTATCTTTTCCATTTGATCTTCCTTTGATTTTCCTTCTGGAGTATCTGCATAGAGCCTCACCTTATCGCGGTATCTTCCTCCGAGAAGTTGCCATGCAGGAACTCCATAAGCTTTTCCCGTAAGGTCCCAGAGAGCCATTTCTACGCCGCAAACACCACCACCCTGACGGCCATGGTATCCGAATTGCTTTATTATCTTGAAAACCATTTCAACATTGCAGGGATTCAAACCAAGAATCCTGCTCTTCAGCATAAGTGCGTAACGGGGATCTGCCCCATCCCTTACTTCACCCAGCCCGTATATACCCTGGTTCGTATCAATCCTGATTATAGCTGTTCCACCCAGTACATTCGTCAGTGCAACCCTCATATCAGTGATCTTCAGGTCTGAAGGAGCTGATGATCTTTGCACATTCTGTGTTGTCTGTGCTATTGTATCCTCAATTGACAGATGCATTAATCCGCCAAGTGCAATACCTCCCATTGCAGCTTTTTTTAGGAAGCTCCTGCGGTCACTGGAAGTGCGGGGATCATTGATTTCATTCTGAATGGCAGCTGTCTGAGCCTGCTCATTACGTCTGTTTTCTTCTGCTATTTTTCTTATTATGCTTTTCATAGTTAGTTATATTTCTGTTTAAAATCACTTTTACTTTTAAAATTCCTTATTTACCCCTAAATCCCCCAAGGGGGACTTGAAAACCTCTACCTTACTCAACCTCACCTAAGGAGGATAAGCCCCCCCTGGGGGGTTTGGGGGTCAATCATCCCCCGAGATGGTTTGGAGGGTAAAGACTACCAGTTCCTCTCCTTGAAATAATCATCAAGCTCTTTTTGTGTCATCGGGAGTTTACCAGGATAATTCTTAAGCCAGTCCATGAAATCCTTCTTTATCTCATCGGTCCACTGGCTGTCGATCTGTCCTGCAAGGTATTTCTTCTCCTTAAGTCTCTGATGACCAAACTCATCTCTCAACGCGGTAACTTCACCATTAATTACCAGATCAGCAACAAGATGGGAAGGTATGAAAACCACACCATACTTTTTTGCAAGAACCACATCGCCGGGCAGGACAGTCGCGCGACCAATTCTTATTGGCGCATTGATTGAGGTAAGCATCATATCCATTATATATGAAGGATCTGCACCTTTTATCCATCCATTGAAACCTTCTATTTCCTCCAGACCTTCATGGTCTCTTACCCCTCCGTAGAATACAACACCTCTCTGGGACTTTGCATAAATTGAGTTGCCCAGGTTATCGCCAATAAGAGTACCATCAACGACTTTTCCATAGGAATCAGCAACATATACGTCGCCTGACTGAAGAATATCTATGGGCCAGGAATTTGTTCCGCCTTTCTGACCCCTGCCCTCTTTTTTACCTTCCTCCTTAATGTATTTTTCAATATCTGGTCTTGAAGGCATATACTGAGCAGTTAATACTCTGCCGGTCATGGCTTTTGACGGATCAATAATTACCCAGTCATTTTCAAACTGATTACGATAACCTTTATTCCGGAGGTAACCCCAGGCTTCTTCAACTGAAAGGTCCTTAAGCCGTTCAAGCAGTGCATCAGACACTTTCGGTCTGCCATCTGCCAGCCTTTCTCCAGTCCAGTCAGGGGTGATTGATTTGATGTACTCAGGTGACATTCCAACTTTCTGCGCTTGCAGAGTAAGTCCCAGGAAGGTAACAGCTAATAACAGTAGTTTCATTTTCATATTCGGAAGGATTAGTTTTATAAGATATTATTTCTTTTACTCAGTTATTTTATTTTAAACACATTAAGCATAATTATGCTTAATTTAAAATTCTTACAAGGGTATCAGGCACTGATATAAGTTCAATACCGCCCTTTTTGCCAAGATTCCCTGAATACTGCTTACTTAAGGGATTATTCCAATGCTCATGAACGCCCAGGCTTGAAATTGATTTGCCTGAATTATCCGGATCATAGCTTATACCCACAGGCCACCGCGATGAATCAGCTGCCTGGTGCAGATAATCATCAACCCCGTAAACATCAGGCAATGACTCATACTCGTTATTCGATTTACTGTGGGAATAAGTTCCGTTCCATTCATTTCTCAAAAAATCAAAGCAAACAGATTCAAGAGCCACCTGGTCCTGCGACATAAATACAGAATTTGACCAGTCGTTTTTGAAGGGAGGCATGAAATATTTAACAGGCACTTTAGTCTCATTCGAACCTCCGCCAAACAAACCGTCAACAACGAACAAAAGAGTGTTTTGCCCGAGATACCGGCTTCCCATAATATCCACGAACACCCTGTATTTTCTGTAGCCGTTATTAGTCGGCTTACCAAGAGACACAGGTGAGATGAGTGAATAATGAAGATGAAAAGCTGATCTGCTGCCCTGTGAACCAAAATGATTTTTTGCAGTGAGTGAAATGCCCGCACGTCCGTGAGGTTTGAGGTTTGCAACATTGATCATATAGTCGGCAGACTCAATTACATCATAAAGTTTGTCTTTCTTTAATCTGTCGGAATAGTTTAGCAGCTCCTTCTCGGTAAGCTTTATCAAGGTCCTGCCGGAATTTTCAGAGGCCCTGTCGCAATAAACAACATCAGGAAATTCAGAGTGCCATATATCGTAATTATGACCGAAAATATGGCTGATCGGGTCACCTATTGAGATATTCTTCTGTTCCACACCTGCCTCATTTACAAGCTCCCTGAGCAATTCAAGGACAAGGTTCGGGTAAGTCTCGCATGTTCCTTCAAGGCCTTGCTTTGCCCTTTCACTGTCTGTCATCTTCTGCGGGATATAGAAGCCATTTTTAATATCATCAGGACGGAGCTTTCCGTTTGCTGTTCCCTGGTTAATCTTAATAAAGATCTTTTCTCCCTGACTATATCCTTTTTCTTCTCCCTTTTTCCTTTTGTTGAAATCACGGAATAAAATGTCCCATGATTTCTTCAGATTTTTTTTGCCGGTAAGCTGTTTTATGCCGTCAGCAAACATACGAGAGGCAACTTTCTGATCTGTATTCTCAGGTGTATGCAGGTAGAAAGCATTCACAGCATTCTCATTTGTTGCTGCTGGATCCCATATCCATACAACACGACCAGGATATATGCCCACGCCTTTACCGAATGGCTGGTTAGGTCCGTCCTCTGTCCCGGTTCTTACCGCTGCCTCATCACCTGAAGTGTACCGTTCTGAGGATGGATTTACAGCCATCACTACAAACACAGCAAAAACAAGGATCAGAGTCGATAAATATCTGGTATTCAGCATTCTGAACTTACTCATCCTTGAGACAACAACTATACCCCATACTGACAAAAGATACATGACAAATCCTGACATGAATGGAGCTGCTGCTCTCATGCAGGGATATGAAGCCCTTGAAGGTTTTGGGATCACCCTGACAAGAAACCAGACAGTAGAAATTATACCGAGAGATATAAAAAGGATCCTGGGAGGTATCCTGTGACTGGTCATCCAATCCCGGATCCCCCCAAGCCTTCCTTTAAGTCGCTTAATATCTGACATTTTATAATTCAGCTATCCTTTAGCTCCACAACCTGTCATGCGAACGTTTTTCGTCCCAGTCTGGTGTAGGATCAAACCATGTCTTGTCCTTTGGATTGAGAAACTTCTTACATGCTTCCTCATTTAGTTCAACCCCGAGTCCTGGCGAATCAAGCGGAACATTGGCAAAGCCCTTTGTTACCATGGGCTGGCTTCCTGTCATTTTAACAAGGCCCTCCCAGTTCGGATTATCAACGCTGTGGTGCTCCAGTGAAAGGAAGTTCTGAGTTGCAGCCGCACAATGTACGTTTGCCATGAAGCATACCGGTGAACCAGCCATGTGCATAGCCATTGCGACTCCATTTTCCTCTGCATAATCACCGATTCGTTTTGTTTCGAGCAATCCTCCTGAAGTACCAAGATCCGGATGTATAATATCAACTGCTCTTGCATCGATCAGGGGTTTGAAACCATCCCTGAGGCAGTAGATATCCTCACCTGTTATTATTGGAGTTTCGAGTGCTGTTGAGAGCACTTTATTTCCCTCAACATCAAACCATGGTACCATATCTTCAAGCCATGCAAGCCTGAATTCTTCCATGTGTTTTCCAAACCTTATAGAATTATTGACATCAAAATGACCGAAATGGTCAGCGCAAAGTGGCATTTCATATCCGACTGCTTCTCGTACTTTCCTTACATATTCTGCCAGTCCGTCAAGACCTTTCTCAGTAATCTGTACCTGAGTGAACGGATGCAAGGTATTTCCATATCCCATATAGGTACGAAGGTCATACTGTCCTCCAGCGCCATCCCAGAATTTGGAGTTCACAAGTGAATCAGGATTCTTCGCAACAACATGTATTCCAAGGTCCATTTTGAGCCATGTAAATCCCTGCTCATCAACTCTTTTTTTCATTGTTTCGGCAAACCTTACCGGGTCATTGGCACCAGGGGTATCAGCATAAAGCCTTACCTTGTCGCGGTATCTTCCGCCGAGAAGCTGCCATGCCGGTACGTTATATGCCTTTCCTGTAAGATCCCATAATGCCATTTCAACAGCACATACTCCTCCGCCCTGGCGGCCATGGTACCCAAACTGCCTGATAATTTTAAACAGCATCTCAACATTACATGGATTCAGGCCAAGTATTCTGCTCTTCAGGAACAGGGCAAACCTCACGTCGGCACCGTCCCTTACCTCTCCCAGACCATATATTCCCTGGTTGGTATCTATTTTGATAATATGCTTGCCCATAACTGTTGCGTAACGCATATCAGTGATTTTCAGGTCTGAAGGGTTCGATAACCTTGAAACCTTCTGTGTTGCCTGGGCAACGGTGTCTTCAATTGAGAGGTGCATCATTCCTCCTAGCGCTATACCACCAAGGGCTGCTTTCTTCAGGAAGTTTCTTCTGTCGGAAGAAGTTGCCGGATTTGCCAGTTCAGCATTGACTGCATCCCTGTTGGTCTTTTCTTCCATTCTGTCTTTTTCAGCAATCTGTTTTAAAATATTTTTCATAATAATTTCATTTTGTACTTCTTAAAAGTACAGTAATACATTCGTAAATGCTAGTAAAAATGTGTTTATAGATATAACCCTCATGCTATTATAACTTTTTTTAACACTTTCAGTTACAATGCATGAGGGTCATTCAAAGGACTGTTTTAAATTTTATCCCAGAATACTCTTGTAGAGAGATTATCACTTCCCATGTTTGCTTTAGCAGCTTCTGCATTTGTAGGATTTACAGAATACTCCCTGTCGGGGTATGGTAATTTATGTATAAATCCGGTAGTCCCTACAGCAGGATCAGCTCCAGGAAATCCGTTAGGTGCCAATGCAGGATAACCGCTTCTGCGGAAATTTGCCCACGCTTCGTTCCACATCATAAATGAAGATACCCAGTATTGTTCGTTAATCAGCTGCAGGGCATTAGCAGGAACAAATGCTGCAGGGCCGGCAAGAAATACATCCTGATCAGCAACTGATACATTGTAAGGAGGCTGGGTCATGTGAGCTCTCACACCAGCTTCATAATATCCCTGTACTGTTCCTGTAGAAATATAACCTCTTTCACGCGCTTCAGCCAGCAATAGCTGAGTCTGCGAGCAAGTAATTAAATACTCTTTCCCTACAATTGAAGCTACAGTAGACCTATTTAACTGAGAATACAGGAATGCTGCCCCGTTCTTTCCAGGGTAACCGGGAGCAGTCAGTATTGAAGATTCATCATAACCATACGGCATACCAATCTGATCAGCAGGATTAGTATTTGTAGTTCCTACTGTTGAGGAAGTGGGGCTAACAGTTCCACCGGGGAACTGATAAAGTACTGCAATCGTGGTTATTCTAGGATCATTTGTAACCTTTAGATAATTTACAAATGGAGCTCCCAGATAGTAATTCTGGCGCTCACCTCCATTCAGGGTGTTACCCAGCCCATAAGTATAGGTATCATTGAACTGGTAAAATACATTATCACTGTTAGAACTGATGACTCCTCCTCTTGAAGGATTTACCGCATCGGCTACAGTTGAACTGGCTTTGGCATTATCATACTTTGTATAACGCATTCCTGCCCGCAGAAGCAGTGAATTGCCCAGCTTTTTCCATTTGGCAATATCGCCTTTATAGAAAATTTCACCTTTCACAGCATCTTTCGAAGCATCAAGTGCATCTGTTGCCTCCTTCAATTCCTTCAGAATATCTTCATAAATAGTCTTCTGATCATCATATTTTGGAAGGAAAGTGTTATCAGTATAACCTTTATTTGCCTCAGAATAAGGAACATCTCCGTAACAATCGACAAGCCACATATATGCATAAGCCCTGCAAATCCTGGCCATGCTATACAAATTGGTTTTATCAGCATTTCCTTCCAGTTTCAGCAGAATATCTGTCAGATCCTTTAGTGAGTTATTGTAAAGGTCATTAAACGCAGCATTGGAATTGTTATCAATATAAGTATTCCTGTTTCCACCCTCAAGAACCCCTCCATAAGGTGTAATTATCTGTTGAACAATCGGACCCTGGTAGTGAAGATCAGAAGGCATCAGTTCATACTGTGCCCTGGCAAGCTGCAGAATAGGATCAACATCAGTTATCGCAATCGGGTTTGTATTGATCTCAACAAAGTCTTTATCGCAGCTATTTACACCTAAAAGCAGTGCAAACAGAGCCGGTATAATATATTTAATTTTCATAATATTAAATTTTAGATATTAGAATTTAACATTCACATTTAATCCAAAGCTTCGGACAGTGGGCATAGCTGATGATTCAAGTCCGTTCCTGGTATCATCAACTGCGTGAGTAGATTCAGGATCAACATTTGGCACATGACTTTTTACAAGCCATACATTGTTTATGTATCCATTCACATCAAGGCCCTTAATGAACTTACTGTTCACATATTTTGAAAGGTCTGCACCTATCGATACTGTACGCAGTTTAATGAAACTTGCATCATACACAAATGGTCCTACAACTCTTTGTCCACGGTAATCAGCGTAAAATGTTTCAACTTCTACTGCAGTTGTATTAGGTGTTCCATCAGCATTATAACCATCGAATACAACACCGCCTTCACGACCAATCAATGAAAGTTGAGTTAAACCATGACGTGTCATGTTGAAGTTTGTTTCTGAGAACATTTTGTGACCGCCTTTATAATCAAACTGGGCAAAGAAACGGAATGATTTATAATTTAAGGTGTTCAGCCATCCGAGTACATCCGTTGGGATTGCACTGCCAAATGTTATTTCATTACCTCTCTGGAATCTTCCATTAACAACTAAGATCCTGCCCTGGGCATCTCTCTTGTAATCATATCCTCTGAGCGAACTTAAAGGTAAACCTACCTCATGTGATGATGTTCCGAAAAATTCACCTTCACCAACATTAATTCTCTGTTGTCCGCCTGCAAGCTCCAGCACTTCGCTTTTATTGTGTGAATAATTGACAGCAGTTGTCCATGAAAAATCTGAAGTCTTAACAGGGACCAAGGTTAATAACATTTCAAATCCCTTGTTATTTAACCTTCCAAGGTTAACCTTTGTGCTGCTATAACCAGAAGCATTTGAAATATCAACATTCAGAATCTCATCAACAGTATTCTTATTGTAATACGCCATATCAATCATTATCCTGCGATCAAACATCATTAACTCTAGTCCGACCTCTGACTCTCTGACTTTCAGCGGCTTAAGAAATGCATTAGGACTGATATCGCTATTTATGCCCCCCATTGCAAATCCATTAAAGGGATTTGTGCTGATATCATAATTTAATGCTCCTGCATACGGACTTGTATCACCTCCCACTTCTGCGTAGGCAACTCTGACTTTTCCATAATCAAGCCATTCTGGCATAACAGCTTTCAAGGCTTCTGTAAACAGAAAACTTGCACTAACTGAAGGATACAGATAACTATTTGATTCAGGATTAAGAGTGGAAAACCAGTCGTTTCTGGCAGTACCGTTTAGGAAGAGGTAATCTCTAAATGACAGATCTAGTGTTCCATATATTGAATTTACTCTCTTATGGGAATAACTATAAGCAGGGCTTTTTGTTATACCATTACCAATTGTGTAAAGATCGCGTACATAAAAATTTGTAACAGATGTATTTAGGTTCTGATTTATATTATCCATCCTGTTGCCACCTATAGAAAGATCAACACCGAAATCGCCAAACTTTTTGTTCGCTCCGATAAGAAAATCAAGGTTGTTTTCTGTAAAATCCTGAGCTTCCTGATAATAATCTCCATTAAATCCTGAAGCTGCAGCGCCAAGGAATCTAGTCCCCGTTGGCCTGTTACGATCATGTTGAACACTAAACTGATCCTGACCCATACGGCCCTGAATAAATAACCAGTCAGTTAACTGATACTTTAAAAGAATATTACCGAATAGACGATTACGAGTATAATTTTCAAATCGCTTTTTTATAGTCCAGTATGGATTGGTACGGTTAGTAAAACGTGACAAAGGCTGTTCATTGCCATTTGCATCCATATATGGATCTTCAAGCCAGGCGAGATCAATACTGTTAGCAAGTGTGAACAGGGTATTATTGATATTATAGTCCTGACCTCCGACGACAGGAGGATTAACTTTGTCTTCAATAGAGTAGTTTGCATTTACCTGGACAAGTAATTTCTTTGTAAGATTATAGTTAATTCCAAGGTCAATAATATTCTTATCGAAAGTACTTCCTGGAATAATAGCGTTTGCATTTGTATTTGTATATCCAAGACGGAAGGTACCCCTTTCATCTCCTCCTGATACTGCGACAGAATTTTTCAGAGTAATACCTGTATCATAAAATTTCTTAACAATATCTTTATAAGGAAGATAAGGATGCTGTTTACCATCAGATGCCCATGTCATGGCGCCATCGAACTTTTCACCGAAGCTCCAGACTCCTGTTTTCTGTGCATCAGCAACGTCAACAGGCCGTACACCATATTCACCCTGTCCGTATTCATACTGAAAATCAGTATAATCAATAGCATAATCAGCTTGAAAGCCAGAACTTAGCTCAACTCCAACGCCCTTTTGTCCGGCACCTGACTTAGTAGTTATAATAATAACACCATCTTTCGCACGGAATCCGTAAAGAGCGGCTGCAGTTGCACCTTTAAGAACTGTCATTGATTCAATATCATCAGGGTTGATGCTCTGCAGACCATCACCAAGGTCAACATTATACTGTGATGTAGTACTTGAGTTGTTAATAGGAACACCGTTTACAACAATAAGCGGAGAGTTGTTACTGCCGAAAGAAGACTGTCCGCGGATCCTGATTTTTGAAGAACCACCCGGACCTGTTGGAGGTTCACTTACAACAAGTCCGGATATCTTACCTGTCAGGCTGTTTCCGAAATTGATTGTACGTGCATCTGTAATTTGCTTTGTATCGACTGTGGCGGTTGAATATCCAAGGCTCTTGGCTTCACGTTTAATTCCAAGGGCTGTGACAACAACTTCATTCATCATCAATGAGCTTTCTTCCATTGTTACACTTACTGCTGTCTGAGAACCGACTGCAACTTCCTGTAGAGAATAGCCAACATACGAAAGTTGCAATGTTGACTGATCATCAGGAACCTGAATGGAGAATTTACCATTAATGTCTGTTGTTGTTCCAATTGTTGTACCTTTCACCAGCACGGTTACTCCTATTAGTGGCTGCCCGTTCTGGTCAAGAACAGTTCCTGTAACCACCTTCTGTTGCATTACTGCTGAACTCCCTGTTTTACTTTCTTCTAGAGGATCAGTCGTAAGAAGTATCTTCCTGTCCATTACAACATAGTTTACATCGGTACCGTTGAACAGCGCAGGAAGAACATCTGTAATAAGCTTATCATTCGCAGTGATGTCAATAGTCCTGTTAACATCAATCTGTTTTTGATTGAAGATAAAATAGAATTCACTCTGCTTTTCAATTTCATCCATTACCTGTTCAAGGCTTTTATCATGCATGTTAAGTGACACTTTTGCCTGCTGGGAATAACCAGGTCCGGCGAACAGTGAGGTAACACCAGCAACAACAAGGAATAACGCAATTTTTAGTTCCATAATCAGTTTTTTTAGGGTCGGTTGATAGTTAACCCATTGATCGTGATTTTTTTTCATAACTTTGAAGAGTTTTAGTTAGGTTATTGTTCATGAATGATAACTTAGTTTTCTGCAGGAGAGCTGGTCCAGAGCTTTCCTGCTTTTACTTTTAATCAGGTTTTTACATAGGCATATTCTGTTTAATTTCGGTTTTTTCCACTCGCTGAAAGTATAATCCTTTTTCTTGAATAAGTCGAATCATCCTGAAATGAGGCATTCTCGATCGAATATTTGATCGGCAGACTTAATTTAAGCAGATTCAGTACTTCTTCAAGGTTTTCGCCAACAAATGTGGCTCTAAGTCTGAGGTTTGTATCTATATCATTTTTTAAAACAACTTCTGCATTATACCATCGTGCAAGGCGCCGCGCAACAACATCTATAGGGTCATTACGGAAAACTAGGCTTCCTTCAGTCCATGAAAGATACTTCTTGGGCTGAACAACCTCTGAAACAATACTTTTAAGTTCCTTATTATAGACGATGAGATCATTAGGTTTCATTATCTGTGACTGATTTTTCCTGATGTTGACAAACTTCAAAGATCCTTCTTCAAGTACTACTTCAATGTTATCCTCATCACAGTAAGATGCAACATTGAATTTAGTACCAAGCACCTCAAGCTTTATGTCAGATGTTGTTACAGTAAATGGTCTTGAGGCATCCTTTACAACATCGAAAAAAGCTTCTCCCGTGAGTTCAACCTGTCTTTTTCTTAAGAAATTACCAAGGTATTTTACATTTGAATTACTGTTAAGCCAGCCAGTTGTTCCATCAGGAAGTCTGAATTGCACTCTTGTCCATGCAGGAGCTTTTATCTCTACCCATACTTCCTTTTCAACTAACTTATGCTCATAATAATTCAGGCCGGAATAAATCAGGAGAGGTAATGATAAGAGTGCTGCAATCCTTAATGACCAGAGAACCAGTTTATGCCTTATCCTGCTGATCCTGCTTCCCTTTTCCTTATTTATATTGTAATTTATTGTATGAAGTATCCTGTCAAGCCTTTCATTTTCCTCAGCATCTTCTTCAATTTCAAGCGAATCAAACTGCTCCGACATCACCTTCTTAAGTTCCCTGTCATAACCTCCGTCATTCACAACCTCCTCCACGTACCCGTCATCTCCTCCGGGTAACCCTGCTTCAAAAAACCTTCTGATCCTGTCCCTGTCAAACCTCTTTTCCGTCATATACAATCAAAAAATAAAAAACCAGGGCAGACATCAGTAAAAAGCTACCCTGGTAACATTCATTAAACCCAATTCTTATTAACCATTCTACTCACCAATCAAAATATTATAAGTGTACGATCAGGTCTTAATTATATACATAGTATCCACAAATAGTCTCTTACACCTATCGGCTTTCAGAAAAAAATGAAACAAATTAACAAAGACCTTTATTTCAACTACTTATATTCTGTGTTTAAATGAATTCTGAGAAAGCGTAATGCCATAGTCAGCTGGTTCTCAACGGTTTTATGACTAATATTCAGTTCATCAGCAATTTCAGCTATTGACTTTCCCTCGAATCTGCTCTTTATAAAAATAGCCCTCCTCTTCTCCGGCAAACTGGCGACAAGTTCTTCAATATACTGATAAAGAGAATCATGCATAACCTTTTGCATCGTTGCAGGATCAGTGTCAGACTCTTTGCCTGTTTCAAAATACTTCTGAAGGTACATTCTGGTCCTGAAGTGTTTCTTAATTATATTGAAGGCAATTGTGAAGAGGAATGACCTGAAAGACAGGTCAGGATCAAGTTCGGTTCTCTTTTCCCATATTGTTGTAAAAACCTCCTGAACAAGTTCTTCAGCTTCAGCTTCATTTTTCAGATAGGAAAATGCAAAACGATATAACCTGACACTGTATATCTTGTACAATGAATTGAATGCCAAAATATTATCTTGTGACAGATTGACAACAAGCTTCTGTTCCGTTTCTGTATCCTGCTTCCCCATTTACAAAACACACTACAAAGGCAACTGGCAGATTTAGCAATCGAATGTAATGATTTTTCTAAACTAATTGCGCAAAAAAACCGGGATTCTGTTAAAAGAAATAAATATCAACAGTCTAAATATTAATACTTTATACTTAAACATGATAAATACAACAAAAAATTTAGCTAAAGAACAGAAAATATTTAAAAAATAAACCTGAAATGAAAATCAGGTAATATTTCATTTCAGGTTCTGAAAAACTAAAAAGCTTCATTATATAACCGGAAGTTTCCAGGGATCACGGTACTGAGGCACAAGATACTGATTTGCATCCTTGTCATTTGTAAATGAAGTGCCATCCCAGACAAGTTTCTTGCCGGTCCTGTATGCAATATTCCCTAAGGCAGAAAATTTAGCAATATGAGCTCCGATTTCAATGCTGGCATTTGTCTTGGGATTACGGTCAGCTATGCAATCGAGGTGATTCTTTACATGGTTTTTCAATCCCCGTCCATCACCCTGGCTCAGAGGAACTGCCTCCATCCTTTTTGTCCCGTTTACTGCCTCGGGAATTACTTCCCATCCGCCTCTGTCAACAACTAGGGTTCCGTTTTCTCCCACAAAGCCAAGGCCATGATTCCTGCCGTAAGCGCCATCATCAATGCCTATTGCATGATCCCATAGCACATTAAATCCATCAAACTCATAAATTGTCTGAAGGCTGTCAGGTGTCTCACATGCATCATCGGGATAACCATACTTTCCGCCCATTGCCATAACTGATTTTGGTGCAGTTACATTCATGCCATAAAGAGCATAATCAAGCAGATGCACTCCCCAGTCTGTCATCAGTCCTCCGGCATAGTCCCAGAACCATCTGAATGTGAAGTGGTAACGGTTCCGGTTGAAAGGCCTGTCCGGAGCCGGGCCGAGCCACATGTCATAATTCACACCTGCTGGTACAGGTTCATCAGCCACAACCGGTATTGTTGGACACCAGCCCTGATATGAGAATACTCTCACAAGCCTGATCTTCCCAAGCTTACCCGACTGAATGAAATCAACTGCATCCTGCCAGTGTTTGTCACTCCTCTGCCACTGACCAACCTGCACTATGCTTTTATATTTTTTTGCAGCTTTTATCATCAGGTTGCATTCCTCAATTGTCCGGCCGATTGGTTTTTCAACGTATACATCCTTGCCAGCCTCGCAGGCAGCAACCATCATTAGGCAATGCCAGTGGTCAGGCGTTCCTATTATCACAAGATCAATGTCCTTGTTGTCAATAACCTGACGCCAGTCCTTATAAAGGTTTGCAGGTTTCTTTCCCCTGATCTTTTCAACATCTGCAGCTCTCTTATTCAGAACATTCTCATCAACATCGCATAAAGCAATGCATTCCACCTGCTTATGTTCCAGAAATGCACTCAGGTCGGCAAAGCCCATACCGTTGCATCCGATCAGCCCGACATTTATCCTGTCTGATGCAGCACAACCTGCAAGAGCTGAAGAAATTGCGGGTCCGATTGTAATAGCTGCCGTTGTTGCAGCAGTTGTCTTAATAAAAGTACGTCGTGAAGTCATGGCATTATTCTTTTTATATGGTTTGGTTTGATTTTTTCAATATCCTGAGGTTTCATCCTATAGTTTTATTGTTAACTTTTTCACACTACCTGCCGTGGCTGCCGGCTTCCCGTCAACAAACACGAAAAAACCTTTGCCTCTGTTGTATTTCTTACCCGTCCTGTCATACACCACTGTAATAATCCTGTCATGGTAAAGAATATTGTCGAGGCAAAAATATGCCCACTCGCCATCGGGCACTAATGGATTAATTACCAGTGTATTATCAGCCTGAGGACGTAATCCAATCAGCCCGGAGATTACAAGATCGCAGAAGGTCGAATGGTTATAGTCCTTTCCTCTTTCCACTCCGCCCTTCTCATCTGACCAGGAACCATTGTCCCAGGTTCTGAGCCTCGTCCTTGAGAGCCAGTCGCCAGTGTAAGGATTCAGATTCTCGTCAATCCATGGAACTGTTCTTCCGTCTTCAAGCTTAATTCTATGGCTAAGTGCATAGTTCCTGAGCAACTTGAAGTAATCGCTTCTGCTTACCTCATTCTGTGAATAAGCGTTAAGCAGATTAGCCATGCCTGTAAGGGTTATTGAGGTTGCATACGGCCAGCCCGGACCGTTCCACTGGCATTCATGACCCTCGTATGAGATCCTGAACCCGGATGAGTTTTGTTCCGCAGTTGTCGGTCCGTACTGAGCATAAAAGTATTCCGGCTTCATCAGGAATTTCCATGCAACCGAGAATTCTGAATCAGGAAGACTGAAATACCAGGGTGTATAACCATGCAACTCCCTTGTACCGCATAATCCTGAACCGGTTTCCCTGGGCAGCACCTTGAAAAACTCTTCATCCTTATCCCACAACCTGTTTTGTACCAGGCTTTTTATAACTGCTGCCTTTTTCTGGAAATCCCGGGCTGTCTCAACTTTACTTTTCAATGTTGCAATGCGGGCAATTGAAACTGCCTCACCATACATATATGAATTGATGGTTGCCCTGTATCCGCTGCCGCAAACAGAAACTTCCATACCGTCATTCCCGTCTATCTGCCAGAATAGTCCGTTAGTGTCACGCTTCTCTCCTTCCCAGGCTTCAAAATTCTGTATCAGGTCAGGAAGTAGGCCGGTGCATAAGGAGTCCTTACCGCTTACGAGGAAATAGTTATAAATTGCATCAGCCGGCCAGAAGCTGTAGGTCCGGAGGCTCCCTCCGTGCCTGAACCAGAATATTGCATAATCATTCAGGTATCTCCTGTCATGAAGCCATCTGCCCTCATAAAAATGATGTGAGGCAGGGCAGCTTATTGTATTGTATTTTCCTGACCACGGCACTTTCGGCAAGAACTCAGTAATCACAAATCCGTCAGGTGTCAGCTTAATATGCTTCCTGTAGGTCCACCATCTGAAATAATAGGTTTTCTCTATATCCTTATCAGGCACATCAAGCAGGGGGATATTTTCTGACAGGAAGTCCCAGCAGTTACTGTCCGGGATATACCCTTTGTACAATTCATTATCATTCAGATTGAATGTATCGATGTAATGTTTGTAGTCAGCTGATTTAAGAACAAGGTTCTGGGCTGTCACGACATTAATTGCTGTAACAGCAAAAATCCCACCGGTCAGAAGGATCGCTAAGCGTATTCTGAGTATTAACCTAAAATCCCGGATCATTGCTTTCCCTTATTGCAACTCCAATCTGTTCAACATTATTCTTCCTGCCATTATAATAAAGCAGCCAGCGATCGTTATCCTGTACTGCAAATGGTTTATAAACGGCGCTGGAGTCCCAGCCTTTTCCGGGTTTTATTATGGGATTCCGGCTGTATCTTTCCCATCCGCTGATCCCATCCTTTGACCTGGCCATGCCAATCTGCGCATAATCAATATTCATGAAACCGATGTAGAGCATCAGGTAATCATCTTTACGCTTTATTACCTGGCAGGCAGTTACCTTGTGCTGTTCCCACTTGTTTCTGTTGTCTGATGAGAAGACAGGATTCCCTTCATATTTTGTCCAGTTCATCCCGTCAGGGCTTGTTGCATAGCCAATAGCATCAGGCTCATACTGTTCCCCTCCCGAATACCACATTTTATAAATCTTATCGGATTCATCCCAGATAACATGAGGACACATTACAGCAACTTTTTCCCATTCAGCCTCAGCGGAAAGAACAGGTTTCCTGCTCATTCTTTTCCATTCGCGGCCATTATCACTTGTCGCATACCCGATCCATGAATGACCGGTTCCGTCAATATCTGCCTGACCTGTATACCACATGTGGTACAGCCCGTCTTTTCTTATTATTACCGGTCTGTTTACATTATCCTCCCAGCCGGTACTGTCGTAATTTTGCAGGCATATCACGGGTGAAGACCATTTCAGGCCATCACTGCTTTCTGAAAGGGCAATGCTCTTCTGAGGTCTCCATGAACAGAACATCTGAAAAACGCCACCTTCAGTTTTAAGCACACTCACGTCGAATATCGTTCCGAAATCACCGCCAAGTACCGGGTTGCCTTCATACTTTTTCCAGCCTCCCGAAGTCTCGCTGTCATTTGCCGAAGAACAGGAGCATAAAGCAATTATACACCAGGCTGACAGAAGGAGATATGCATGTTTCATTTCAGACTATTTAACTGAAAATCTGTATATTGTAGTTGACTTATAGACCTTTCCCGGTTCGGCAATTGTTGTCGGAAAATCAGGTTTATTGGGACTGTCAGGGAAATGACCTGATTCAAGGCACATGCCTGAACGGAAGTTGAACACCCTGCCGCCATGACCTTTTTGAGTACCATTAAGGAAGTTACCTGTGTACAACTGCATGCCAGGCTGATCGGTAATAACTTCAAGCATTCTGCCCCTTTCCGGCTCATAAAGCACAACATCGACCTCTTCCTTATTATCCAGCACATAATTATGATCATAGCCCTTGCCAAGTATCAGTTGTTCATAGTCTTCCCCTATCCTTTCACCTATTTTACGGGGAGTGGTGAAATCAAACGGGGTACCTGCCACAGGTCTTATCTCACCGGTAGTGATCATCACCGAATCAACCGGAGTGAATGCCGATGCTCTAATAGTCAGCTCATGGTCAAGAATATCACCATTGCCTGCTCCGTGCAGGTTGAAATAGGAATGGTTTGTAACATTCACAATTGTCTTCTTGTCAGTTGTCCAGGTGTAATCCATCACCACTTCATTGTTTTCAGTCCAGGAATAAACTACCTCAATCTTCACGTTTCCGGGAAATCCCTGTTCCATATCGGGGCTGAGGTATGAGAACTTCACACCGGGATTGGCGCCTTTTGTAAGCACTTCCGCATCCCATACAACACTATGCCATCCAAGAGGCCCTCCGTGTAAGGTATTTGGACCGTTATTCAGGGGTGTTGTATACTCTTTGCCGTCAATACTGAACCTGCCCCCGGCAATCCTGTTTGCATACCTGCCGGCAATCGAACCGAATGACATATCTCCTTTAAGAGTCTCTTCAAAGGTATCATAGCCGAATGTTATATTCTCTTTCCTTCCATTTCTGTCAGGAACCTCAATCCATATCAGCTTTGCACCGAAATTTGTCACCCTTATTACGTTACCGGCTTTGTTAGTGACAGTAAAAAGGTATACATCCTTACCGTTATGTTTTCCGAAATCTTCTGTACGTACCATCCTGCTTATCCTTTCTGATTTGTTACACGACATTAATAATACCCCTGCCAAAAGCAGCCCTGAAACACTTATTTTATTCATTTCTACAGTTTTATGTTTTATAACATCTTTTTCTATTTCTTCTCAAGAAGCTGATCTGATGCAAGTACCAGAAACATAAAGTTGGAAGAACCTCCTCCCATAACGTATTCCTGCTGCTGCCACAGGTAAGGCCAGTCGAGATACTCCGGAAAATCAGGACGAATAAGTGCGGTTCCTGAGGCCACACCTCCGGGGATATAAGACTCATCGGCCCTGTTGATCCCATAGGCTATCAGAGCTGATTTAGCACCAACGCCCGAAGCAAATGAAGCAGTGTTTTCACCCGGATGAACACCAAGAACAAAATTCATGGCATTGAATATCGGAGCTGAAGAGAAGATATCAGGAAAGGCTTTGTAAAGGTAATACTGCCTTACGCCAAAGCTCTGGATATCCCATCCTGCGCCCCATATCCTTGGCCTGTAAGGAACTCCGAAAGGTGTTTCAGCCGACTGCTTTGTTATTTCATCTGATAAGATCTTTGCTGCACCCCTGGCTGCTTCTGTAAAGCCGGGATCATTTATCAGCGGCAACGACCTTGAGATAAGCCATCCAAGGTTATTAAAACCTTTTACAAAAGCATCCTTGTTGTCAATCAGATACTTACGATACTGTGCCTCACCTGTGGTCTGAAGTAGTTCGCTTGCTGCATGAAGCTTTGCGCTCGTTACTCTTTCGTCAGGCGTATAGTCCGCTGAATAGATCTTAACTGCTATATCAAGACATTCCTTTGCAAGATTGTCATTATAACCCTTCAGCGCCCTCGATATTGCAGCCAGGTGTGCTGCAGTATTAAGCTCCCGTGGCGGATTGTTTTCTGTAAACACCCACCTGTCATCCATAACAGGTGAGCTTGTAGCTGTCTTCTCATTCCTGTTAAGGTTGAAATCCCAGATCAGACCGTCAGTCATTGTCGATCCGTCGCCAAGCAGTACATACTGCCTTATCTCAGCTTCAATTATTCCCCTGTACAGTCTTCCAAGGTTTTTATATCCTGCCACAACGGTAAGCGCTCCATGCTCAATCTGCTGAAGGATATCTGACTTACCATCAGGCTGATGTATCTCAACGATCTTTGTCCGCTGATCAACAGATGTTTCATCAATATTGATCTTAAATGCTTCCAGCGCCATTGTAAGAATATACGATTCACCGCTCTGCGACTCTACCCTCAGGTCATAATCACCGGCATCATGCCAGCCACCTACATTAAGTCCTGGAACATGTTCCCCGGGATTAAATGATGTCAGTGTGGATGCTCCCTGTATATAACCATCAAAATGATTATGGTTTACCGGCGCCATCAATGCATCATCCATGTGGCACAGTCCATGCCAGACGCGGTACTTCTCATTTACCCGCATGTGACACATCTGGACAGGCAGGAAAAACTCCACAACAGGCTGCCAGACATCTCTTTTGAAAACGTCTGCTGCTATGCGGAAAGGCTGTGATTTCCAGCTACCAAATTTAACATAGTACATTCCCTCCTGCTTAACCTGTGAAAAATTGAATTTCAAATAGTTATATCTCAGAAACATTCCCCATGCCTCAGGTTTTCCGGTAAGGACTTCCTGATGTTTGCCATCATCGGAAATCCTGAAAAGTGATGGGGTATCGTTTTTTGCATCTGACTTATCAAGTTCAATTATTGCAATTTTCTCCTGTTCCGGCCGGTATCCTATCTGCGAAACATGGATAACAGGATCGCTTTTCCAGCCCTGAACACTGTTAGGTGTGATAATCCACTCAACTGCATTTTTCGTTGCGCCGTCAGCTACAAGAGAGCGAACTACAAACCATCCGTTATTGTGCACATATCTTCCGTCAAGCAGCTGAAGCGCTCCGGTTCTTGATTCTATCGACATCCTCAGGAAGTCATCCTCAGGTGCAACAACAAGTTTGCTGCCTGTTGCAAAAGGCTGGTTCGATACAATCACTCCCTTGCTGTCCTTCATTACAGGACCGTTTGCCTGCCGTGGAAATATGCCTGATTTTCCACCCAGACTCCAGGTCTTACCGAAGATCAGGCCGGGAAAAAGCTCCATATTGAATCCAACCTTCCCAATAAATTCTTTTGGTATGGGATTATCGAGGTCAACAGTAACAACTACTGACTGGCCCCGGGCTTTAATATTAACAGTGTAATTAAATGTAAGGTCGGGATAATCAATTGGATTAAATCCCTTTCTGTTAATCTTTTCATCCGGGTAGCCGAGCGTAACCGTGATTGAATTTCCTGCAGCATCAACCTTTCTGTCTATCTGCTTCGGGATTGGCTGCCACTGACCAGGCGTCTCATCAAGCCTGAGGTCCCCGTTTGTTGCAAGTCTCTTTCCATGCATTATAACTGCAACACCTCCCTGGTGTCCTTCAGGGTAGATGTCCTGATAGGCCATTATATTCACGCCCCCGCGTTCAAAATATTCAGCCTTGTTAAGTACAAAAGACTGCTGGGAGAATGCCTGTGCGGCAATCAGCAGGAGTGTAAAAGTTATTTGTAGTTTCTTCATATATAGTTTGTTAAATATTAATCTTCTCAAGTTTTTAAAACCCTATCCAGATAGTTATGTGTTTCTTCAAATTTCATGTACCACTTTTTTCAATATAACCCCCCTTTCAATTTCCCCCCACGGGGGGAAACGGTTTTTATCCCATCTTCTGTACTAAACGGTTTTTGTACCTTCCCCCCTGGGGGAAGGCCAGGATGGGGGTTTTAGCTCATTCTATTATCCATTCATATATTCCGCTTGAAAATCTCCTTTGCGAAAGTATTTTAAGCTTTACTGAAGATGTCACAACAGGCTGAAACATAATTGAATCAAGTCTGTCCCTTGTAATCTTGTACTTATTGTAACCTTGAACCGGTTCCCATATATTTCCGTTAAGGTAAAGCACTTCCCAGTCCGATGGCACCCTGCATCCTCCGTCGGGAGCGTCATCAAACCAGTACACCTTTGCCTTTGATATCCTTTCAGGCTGCGGAAAATCATACTGTACATATTCCCACTGGTTCCTGGCAGGCCACCAGTTCAGGTTTGAAGGAGACCTGTCACCGGGATAAAGGGGAACAATCTGGTCATTAACAGCACTGTAGTCTGAAGCCACCCTGCTCGATTTGACTGTGCTCTGAAATGCAAGGGTAGCCGCAGGAAGCGGGCGTGTCACAAATTCCGACACAGGAAGCCAGACCATCATCTGCCCCGGCCCTCTGTTATTCCACAGATAATAAGGTATAAGCTTTAGTGGTTCTGCCTTCATCCTGTCCACTCCTCCCCTGAGGTTTCTCTTAGTCTGGTAAGCTGTAGACTTAAGTACAATTACATCTTTTGAAAACGAAGAATCCTTCTCCTCTGTAAACCGGGCATCTTCATCAAGCATCAGATTCAGTACATTGCCGGTATTATTATCGGGCCATTCGGCACAGTAGATCAGCGGGCCTCTCTGCATCGCTATTTTGTTCCCATCTGCCCATACTCTCTGATCGGCAATTATCTTGCGAGGCTCCATCTTAAGTTCAAATTCAATCTTGTCACCCTTTTGCCATTTCCGCGTTATTTCTGCATAACCATCTGATATTAAAGCATCAACAGGCTCACCATTTACAAAAAACCCGGTCTTTGCTGTATTTTTATCAGTGAATTTGTACAGATTTCCCGGTATGGCTTCGTTCTCAGCCCATCCCGGTATCCTTATCATTATGCTGAATCTTTTCTTCCTGTCTGGGTTCACAGATATTGCAATTTTCCCGTCCCAG